>Ga0209225_1000413_pt1 | contig 50664 bp, 54 predicted proteins | sample WasSprMetagenome_FD_184732 | JGI IMG/M metagenome (GOLD analysis project Ga0209225, IMG submission 184732) | Sulfidic aquatic microbial communities from Washburn Spring, Yellowstone National Park, USA - WS (SPAdes) (version 3) | ecosystem: Environmental > Aquatic > Thermal springs > Hot (42-90C)... | reverse complement strand
CAGATTTTATGCATAAGGATGCGATTTGAGGTAAAGCATCTGGTCTACTTTCAAAAATTGCTGCAATAACACCAAAAGGAACAGTTACTTTAAATAAGTTTAAACCTTCATCCATTTTAATTGCATAGACAGTTTTTCCTACAGGATCATCCAGTTCTGATACTTTCTCTATCATTATACATATTTCATTTATTTTGTTTTCATCTAATTTTAATCGATCAACTAAAGGTTTTGTTATCTTTCCTTCTTTTAATAATGATAAAGCTATTTCTAGATCTTTTTTATTTGCCTCTAATATCAATTCTTTATTTTTTCTTATAGCATTAGCAGATGCTCTTAAGGCCCTATCTTTAATTTCTCTTGAGATATTAGCAAGGATAAGACTAGCTTTTTTTGCTTGTAAAACTTGTGAATAAAGACTCATATTACCACCTTGGGAATAAAAATTGTACCTATTTTTTCTCCTGAAATTATTCTTTCTAATACATTATCAATAGAGCTATTAGCAATTACCATTGGTATACCAGCCTCCATAACTATCTTTGCAGCTTTAATTTTTGTTGCCATTCCTCCAAACCCTTCATATTTGTTTTGTGCATATTTTTCAATTTCTGGAGAAATCTCATTCACAAAAGAAATAAGCTTTGAATTCTTATCATTAGGATCTCCAGAGTATAAGCCATCTATATCAGATAGAATGATTAGCAAATCTGCTTGCATATATTTTGCTACTAAGGCTGAAAGAGTATCATTATCACCAAATTTTATCTCATCTACAGCAATAGTATCATTTTCATTAATGATAGGAATTACTCCAAAACTTAAAAGAGTATTTAATGTATTTAAGAGATTCCTTAATCTTCTCTTATTTTTAAAATCATCCCAAGTTAATAATATTTGAGCTACAATATGTTTTCTTTGTTCCATTATTTTCCTATATGCTTCCATTAGAAGTACTTGACCTACAGCAGCTAAAGCTTGAAGACTTGGCATATTTGAGCTTTTACTTTTACTCTTAATAAGAGCTCTTCCAGCTCTTATAGCTCCAGAAGATACAAGTATTACATCAATACCTCTATTTTTTAGATTTACTATTTCATCACATAATTTTTCAATTTTTTTAATATCAAGAAAGCCCTCTTTATCAGATAATGAAGTTGATCCTACTTTAACTACAATAAGTTTTGATTTACTTAATTCTTTTCTGTAATCTTCTTCCATAATTTTAAGTCACTATATAGAGTTATATTAATATATCCCTTAATTTTTTATTATATCTCTATAATATAGGATAATATTCTTTTAATACTCTTTCTATATTTGCACGAAATAGAAATGTTCTTAAAGCATTTAATGCAACTCTATAATAATCTTCAGGTTCATTAAAATACATGTTGAATATTCTAAAGAATTGTGATTGAAATTCATTATATTCTTCTTCATTTATTTCTTTAGCCTTTTGACTCTTATAATCTATTAGTTCTCTTAAATCCTTACCAAACAACCAACCATTTAAATTATTTACTATGAATTCTGGGATGCCTCCATCAATTGAAGCTAATGTTGGAATACCATTTACAGCAGCTTTCATATAACTAGTACCACATGCCTCCCAACCAGAAAAAGGTGTAAATAATAGCAAATCTCCACCACTCAATAGAAGTTTTGCTATTTCTATTGAATAGTTTGGTATGTAAATGACTTTTTCATTTTCTTTATGAAGCTTCCTAAAAATTCGCATATATTCTAATCCTTCAGAATCATAAGGATGAGCTTTCCCACTTAATACAAGGATAATTGGCTTGTCTTTTATATTAGATAAAAGTCTTATTGGAAAATCAGGTCTTTTATATGGTACAATTCTTCTTGCCCATATTGTGATAAACTTATCATCTAGATCAATATTCTTAATTTTTGATAAATAGTCAATTAATTTTTCTTTTAGTTCTTTTCTTATATCAATGAATTTATCCATTCTAATTCCATATAATTCTTCTCTTAACTTACTATTCATCCATCTATCTAGATTTATACCATTTGTAACAAATGTAAACTTCTCACCATGATGAGGGAATATTTTAAGTAATATATCAAAATGCTTAACAGAAACTGCAAAAGCTTGTTTAGCTACAGAAAGACCAATTTCAGTCAATACAATATCTTGATCTACGAAAGAATATTGAAATTCATTTTTGAATAATTCTCGTGAAAAAGTAGGATGCCCCCATGGGCCTGCTGTATGTATTACCATTCTATATTTTCCAGGTATTCTTAGTATTAATGGAAGTACAGCAGCATATGCTTCTTGTAAATCTATATATTCTATGTCTTCTAATGGAATATTCTTTCTTATATATGTAGCTGAAGATTTCGCAAGTAAAACATATTTAAAAAATCGAATTTCCTGATTTTCTTCAATATATAATCTTTCAGTTAGTTTTGTAGTCCATTCAGGAGATATAGGATTAAAAAATACTACCTTGGAATTTCCTTTAATATATTCTAATACTTGAACTTTTATATTTTCATTTCTTAATTGAATATTTATTTCATCAGAAAATTTTAAACTTTTTAAAAATTCTTCAGATTGTATTTGAGGTTTGGGAATTGGATTATCATTAGTATCAAAATCATAATCCACATAACCATTTTTATAGAATAAGCTAAATACTATATAATTTAAATTTAATTTAGAAGCAGCATAAAATTTATCACCTTCTAGTACACCAAGTCCACCAGCATATGTATATCCTAAATCCAAAGCTATATCAGGAGTAATACTTATAATGAATTTATTGCTTTTCATTTTATTAATTCTCCTAATGAATAATTTTTAATCTATTTAATATTTTAAAAATTACTTAAAGCTTTTCTGAATAGAGATTTAATAATACTCTAGAAAATCTACTACTTTTTCTTATACTTCTTCATATATTCCTTATATAATTCCTCTATATAATCTACAAACTTAACTTTCTTTTCTCTATATTCTAATTTTAACTTAAGACATAGAGCTTTTATAATTGCTATTTCAATGATTCTTGCTCCTAATCCAAATATTTTATTTATATATTCAGCAAAAACTTCAAGTTTTTCTGAAATTTCTTCTCTTTCAAGACCATATAATTCTTTAAGATGATAGTATATGACTTTCTTTCCATTTTCGCCTACTATAGATCTTAAACCTTCATCTATAGCTTCAATAAGAATCCATTTAAATTCTTCATCAAATTTCAAAGACAACACCTCATAATTCCTTTATATGAATATAAAATGCTAGAATTAGCGATAAATAACCAAAATGAAAGAAAAGCTCTAATGGATGTCCACAATAATAACCTCCATATGTAATAAAATAATTAAAAAACAGATCACCTATTACATATAAAATGAGACCTAGACTAATAAAAACCATGATTTGCCAATTCTTCCCTTATAAAATATTAAGAGACCTAATATTGCAATATAAAGAAGAATTACATCAAGAATAGGATAAGCAGAACTAATAATCGTATTTGTAGAAAATTCAAATTCAAATATAGGCATTATTAGAGTAGTAAAAATCACGATCAATAAGATAATAGTGGTAATTGTAGCTAAGTATATAGCCCTATTTGAAAGTACTTTTGAAAAACTCTTCACATATAAAAATAATGATATAAATATTGGAATATATCCAATTAACCAAAATATATCAGCAATTGATGGAAAAGGAATTTCAACTCCAAGAATAAGTGTAAATATGGCCCAGGTGGTTTCTCCAAGAAACCAAAGTCCTAAGCCAATAGAAAAACATAACCAAATAATAGAAAAGTATTCTTCAGATTTTGTCCAATATCTCTTAAAAGCTAAGATAGAAAAGAAAAAAGCAATACCAGAAATAATTGGTGGAAATAAATTTGAAAATATATGCATAAAATTAGGATAAAAATTCTGAAAAGCATAGATTGAAAATAAGAGGATTGCTAAAACTAAGCTGATTATGCATGCATGTTAATATCGAAAGTACATGTAAAAAAAATACTAGATGACATATATTTATAGTTTATCATAATTTATTATATACTAATAGACATCAATTATTATAACTTCTCTTTTAATAATTGCTAATAGAGATATGTTTTGTGAAAATAGAATTTCCTCTTTTTTATACGATTCTCCTATAGATCATAAAATGATTTAAAAAAGAAAAATAATTATTTCCTATAAAGTACTTTCTTAGGATCTTTAATTAATAATATAATTTCCCAAATGATAAGTGCAACTATAAGCATAGCAATGCCTAATATTGTAGCATCTAGTGTAAGTTCAATAAATTCTCCTCCTTCTGTTAGAAAACCTATAGTATGATCTACAAAGACCATTATTGTTGTACCCCAAAGTATAAGACATAAATATTTAAGTAAATATTTGTCATTTTCAGCCATACTATACCATATTGGTGTAACTATTGTTGCTGCAAATGCTAATATTATTAGCCACATATTATCCCCCGATAAACTTATATTGGTGTTACTAAATATAAATTTAGTGTTACGGAGGAAAAAATATGGCATGCTTTTTAGTTCCAATGGCTTTAGCAATAATAACATCAATAATACAAAAAACAGCAAAAAAATATTGCTGAAAAATTGAAATTATCAATTCTTAATACATTATTGTGGGGAGGAGTAATTCTTCTGGCATTAGAACATGTATGGCATGGAGAAGTCGTTCCATGGCCACCCTTCCTAACAGCCATGAGTAATCCTGCAGACATACCAATAATGCTTCATGAAATGGCCACTGTAGGTACAGCAATGTCCATAGTTACGGTCATTACATGGGGAGCAATAGTTACAATAAGCTACTATATGCCAAAAATCGTATCAGTTAAAACTATAGAGTCTGTAAAGAAGGGGGTTATTACACATTAAGGTTATTCTTTTTTTGTCTAAATAGCAAGAGATCCTTAGATATATTTGGATTTACAACTGAAAGCCTCGCCCTTTAGGGCGGGGATGAGGTCATATCTGTAAAAATATCAAGAATCCTTCTAAACGTTAGAAGTTTTGCTAATATACTAAAAAAAGAGATCCCCTACTTAAAAAATAACAATAATATTCTATATGTAATTCCACCTATTGCTATTGCAAATATTATTTCAAAAATTGTTATAATTAGTGCTTTTTTCCAACCAATTTCTTTTATTAAAGCAGCAATTGTTGATATACATGGTATATAAAACATTGTAACTATTGTGAAAACAATCATTTGAATAGGACCAAAACCTGGAATTTCTGAAAAATTTGTAGTTCCTAATAATGTTGCAAGCATAATAAGTGTTAATTCTTTTCTTAAAATTCCAAAGATTAAAGTCACTCCTGTAATCATTGGTAATCCTAACCATGTAACTGTTATAGGACTTAAAGCTAATGCTATAGGTTCAAGTAAATTAAAAACTTCTATTAACTTAAGTATAAAACTTCCAATAATTATTAAAGGAAAAGCAATTTTGATGAATTCAAGTACTCTAAACCATGTTTGCTTCAAAACCGTTTTTAGGTGTGGCCATCTATAGTCATGCATTTCCATAATTAAGCCAATGGGTTCACCTGGCATGACTTTAAATGCTAATCTTCCAAGAATAAGAATTACAATCAAGTCAAAAATATAAAGTGCTAATGCATATTCAATACCTAAATATTCACCAACAAGACCAAGAATTATTACTGTACGAGCTGCACATGGTACAAGTGTTGTAACAAAAACAGCAAGAAGTCTTTCTCTTTCAGTCTCCATTATTCTACATCCTAAACATGCTGGAACATTACATCCATAACCAAGAATTAAAGGAATAAAGGCCTTTCCATGTAGTCCAATTTTATGCATAATATTGTCCATTAAAAATGCAATTCTACTTAAATAACCTGAATCTTCGAGAAAATAAAGAATAATATAGAATGGAATAATGTATGGAAGTGCAATTGTAATACCTGCAATAATTCCTTCCATTATACTCCATGTAAGTCTACCAATAGTTCCTATTCCAAAAATATCATAAAAAATTGGTTCTAAGCTATAAAAAAATTCATTTAAAAAATCTGAAATATATCCACCTATGGTAAAAACAGAATAAAATATTGCAAGAAGTGAAAATATCATTATGAAGTATCCAGCAACTTTATGAGTTGTAATATTATGAATATATTCTTCAAGCCTTGGCTTTATAGGAGGGACAATTTTTTGTACTTCTCTAGCTATACAATTAGCAATTTCATAACGTTCAGCTGTTATTACTGTTGAGCAGCTATGTCCATGAAGATTTTCAATTTCCTTTGAGAGTTTCTTAGCCGTAATAACTATTTCAGGATTAATTTTTTCTATTTCTTTTTCTATCTCTTCATCTCCTTCTAATAATTTTATGGCTGTATATCTAGGAGGATACCAATAATTAACTCCTTCCAACATTTTCACAAGTATAGCTATTCTTTCTTCAATTTCTTTTCCATATCTTATGATAATCTTTGGTATCTCTTTTTTTTCTGCAACTTCAATAGCTTTTTCTAATAGTTTAAAAATACCTACTCCTTTTATTGCAATTGTTGGGATAACAGGAATTCCTAGAATTTTTTCTAATTTTTCAATATTAATTTCAATACCTTTCTTTTTTGCCATATCAATTTGATTTAATGCTAAAACAAGTGGAATACCTAATTCTATAAGTTGTAATGTAAAATATAGATTTCTTTCAAGAATAGAAGCATCCACAACATTTATTACAACATCTGGTTTTTCAATAGCAATGTATTTTCTTGTAATTTGCTCCTCAATAGAAAATGTAGAAAGAGAATAAATTCCAGGCAAATCAATGATATCAATTGTATATCCCTTAAAATGAAGAGTCCCTTCAGCTTTTTCTACAGTTTTTCCAGGCCAATTTCCAATATGCTGATGCAAACCAGTTAGGTAATTAAATATAACTGATTTTCCAACATTTGTATTTCCAGCTAAGGCGATACGAAGCTTTTTATCGCTCATTATTATTCAACCTCAACTAGAATTCTCTCAGCAATACCTCTACCAAGTGCAAGTCTTGAGTCTCTTACAATAATCTCGATAGGTCCATGAAATGGAGCTGATTTTACAACGGTGACTTTTGTGCCAGGTGTTAAGCCCATATCCATGAGTCTCTTTTTAAGACCCCATCTTCCTTGTTCCTTTTCAGAAGTACCATCTATAGAAACAATTATTGCAGTTTCTCCATTTTTTAATGCAGTTAATGGAATTATCCTCTTGCTCATTTATATCACCTCTTTAACATAATTTTTTAACATAAATGATAGAAGCAATTCTATTGCTTATTACATGACAGGATTCTTTTATCATTAATGTAATTGATTCATTAATAGAATTCTTTTCTAGAACTTTTATAATATTGCCAGGAATAATGCCTAATTTACTTAAATATTGTAATACATCACTATGCTCTTCTACTATTTTAATAATAATACCTTGAGAGCCTATATCAAGCTCTGTTAAAGGGATTGATTCTTCTTCAACTATCCCTCCACATTTTGTTGGAATGGGATTTCCATGAGGACATTTTTTTGGATTATTTAAAATTCTCTCTAGTGATTTAATAATTTCATCAGTTAGACTATGTTCAAGCCTACAAGCAATTTCATGAGCTTTTTCCCATTCTATATTGAGAATATCAGTAAGTAAACATTCAGAAAGTCTATGTTTTCTTATTACTTCAATAGCTAATTTACGACCTTTATCTGTAAGTTTAACTCCATGATAAGGTTGATGTATAATAAATCCTTTTCTCTCTAACAACTTAATAGTATTTGTTACAGTACCTGGAACTACTTTCATCACATTAACAATATCTTTAGTTCTAGCTACACCATATTTTTCTTCAAGTCTATAGATACATTCAAGGTATTCTTCAATTACAGGAGTAATTTCTTCAACTGACATATACGAAACCTAAAAATTATTTTTACGACAACTCGTATTTAAATTTTATGGAAAAAATCTATATTATTGGAGGACCTCTATCAGTTATTTTATGTTTGAGCATTCTTAATTTTATTAATTTTCCTATAATCATAGGCATCACCTCTTTTTTTCTCATTTTTTCATTTTTATAATATGAGAAACGTATATATATAAATTTTTCGCATAACAGAAAATTGTAAAAGTGAGAAAAATTTATAAGGATGATTATTATAGCAATAAATTATTCATAATAGAAATGTGGAGGTAATCAAGATGGATAAAAAATATTCAATAAGAGTAATATCTGAAAGTAAAATAGTCGAAGTTGATTTTGGATCTTTCGTAAGTCTTGATTTGATAGAAGAAATATTAAATCAATTAAGAGAATATATTGCTGAAGGTTATCAAATTAAATTAATAGGTTACATTAGTAGGGAATATAATTATATCAAGGCATTCACATTAGCTCTTTCACTCTTCGGTAAAGAAGATCGAATAATATTTGAGAATAAAGCTAAATTTAGTAAAGCTGAAAGAAAATTAAAAAAAGAACAAATGCAAGAATTAAGACGTAGAGGTTATAATGCCAAAAAAATATCAGAAGAATTAGGCGTGCCTTTGAAAACTATTTATCGTTGGTTAAAAGAAGATAAATAATTGAAATATGATTTGTTTATATTTAACTAAATATAAACACATAAAAATACAAAAATTAAAATAATTATTTATAAATGATTATAAATTGGGGTTAATTTATGAGTGATCGTGTTGATGTTGGAATACCAGGAATGAATGAAATACTTAATGGCGGAATTCCTAGAAGAAATATTGTTTTATTATCTGGTGGTCCTGGAACTGGTAAAACTATTTTTGGTCAACAATTTCTTTATGCCGGATTTAAACTTGATGAGCCTGGTGTTCTTGTAACTTTAGAAGAGCATCCAGTTCAAGTTAGAATTAATATGGATAGATTTGGATGGGAGCCCAAAAAATATGAACAAGAAGGAAAATTTGCAATTGTAGATGCTTTTACCTCTGGTGTTGGTGAATCAGCAAAAAGAGAGCGCTATGTTGTTAAGGATCCTGATGATGTACCAAGCTTTTTAGATGTAATAAGACAAGCAATTACTGATTTAAATGCTCAAAGAGTAGTAATAGATTCTGTTTCAACACTTTATATGACTAGGCCGATGCAAGCACGATCAACATTAATGCTTATAAAGAAAGTTTTAGCTGGTCTTGGTTGTACAGGTTTCCTTATTTCACAAGTAAGTGTAACGGATAGAGGTTTTGGTGGTCCTGGTGTTGAACATGCTGCTGATGGTATCATCAGACTTGATTTAGATGAATTTCAAGGTGAGCTTAAACGTTCAATAATTATTTGGAAGATGCGAGGGACAGGACATTCCATGAAGAGACATCCTTTTGAAATAACAAGTAAGGGAATAATTATATATCCAGATAAAACTGTAAAGATTACACCTAGAGGATTTTTTGAGGGAAGTTGAGGTGAAAGTTTATGAGTGAAATAGAAGTTCCACTAAAACCATTAGGAAGAGAAGATATACAAAAACTTGAGGCAGTTCTTCTTTTAGGAACAGTTTCGAGAAAAGATGTAATTGAAAAAATGAGAAGCGAAGATCCTAAAGATCGTATAACATGGATAGACTCATTAGCTGTTGCAGCAGGAGCTCTTGCTAGAGAGAAAGCTGGAATGAATGTCTCAAGAATAGCTGATGAGCTTGGTAGAGGTGAACAAACTATTAGAGCGCATCTAACAGGAAAAACTGAAGCTGGAAAACTTGTAAGAGAGACTTATGAAATGCTATTAAAAGGTGAAAAAGTTCTTACATTTATATTTAAAGAGACTGAGATTTCATCAAAAGAAGAAATTGAAAAATTAAAAAATGAAATTGAAAAAGAAAGAAAAGAGAAAAATGAATTACAAGAAAAACTTAGTAAAATGCAAAATAAGCTTGAAAATACTATTAAAGCATTAGAACAAATATTATCTCAGCTTAAAGCCTAATTTTTTTATCTAATTAAAAACCAAATATTTTTTTATTTCTTATAAAAAACATTATTTTTGGAGATGTATTTGAAAAAAGAGAAATCTGCTGGATTTTTAATATTTAAAAAAGATAACAATACAATAAAATATTTATTTCTAAAATCAAAAGGCAGATATGATGTACCAAAGGGGGTACAAGAAACAGGAGAAAGTGAATTTGAAGCTGCATTAAGGGAATTAAGAGAAGAAACAGGAATAAACGAAGTAAAGGTGATTCCATTATTTAAAAAGAAGATTGAATATTTCTATAGATTAGGAAAAGATAATATAAAAAAAGAAGTCACATATTTCCTTGGAGAAACTAATGTAGATGATATAAAAGTCTCAAAGGAGCATGATGGCTATGAATGGCTAACAAAAGAAGAGGTATTTTCAAAAATAAAATATGAAAATATTAGAAGATTAGTAGAAGATGCTGAAAAATTTATTAAAAATCTTAATAAAGAAGATGTATAGAATTTTTAAGTCAACCTTAATTATTAGAAATTCATATTATTTTGTATGGATTATGAAATATCTGTATTAGAGAAACTAATTAAAATTGATACTGATGTTACTACAAAGGAGAATTATTTTGAGTGTGCATTATTAATAAAAGAAATGTTAGAAGAATTAAATTTAGAAGTGGAATTTTTTAATCCTAATTTCGATGATGGTATAAAAAGACCTAGTGTTATGGGTTATCTAGATGCTTCTTCTAATTATACTATTGGTTTTTTTGCACATTATGATGTAGTTCCTGTGGGAACTGGTTGGACAAAACCTCCGTTTAAATTAACAATTGAAAATGATAGAATATTTGGAAGGGGGGCTGCAGATGATAAAGGAGCCATAGCTGCTATACTTGGAGCATTAAGAATAGTAAAAAATAACTCTCGTTTTAATGTGATGGCTGTTTTTTCTCCTGAAGAAGAAGTCGGTGGAGAGTTAGGTCTTGGCTATATTATAAAGAATTATGATATTAAACCAGACTTTGGAATAATTGTAGATTCTTCGCCTGATGTAATTTCTATAGGAGCAAGTGGTATTGTAAGAGGTGAAATTAGAGTAATAGGAAAACAAGGACATGCGGGTTATCCTCATTTAGCAATTAATCCAATACATGAGTTATCATATGTTATTAATGAATTTAAGACTTTTATAAAAATGAGAGAAAGTAAGCAATCTATTTGTAATGCCCCCCCTAGATCTTTAAAAGAAAAAGTATGGGGGCGTTTTTCTTTTACAATGATTGGTGGAGGTATAAAAGAGAATGTAATTCCAAATGAGGCATGGGCAAAATTTGATATGCGATTGATACCTGAGGAAAATCCAGAGGAGGCAATTAATGAACTTTATAATTTTATAAAATACTTAAAAATAAATGGAAAGATTTTACTATCAATTGAAAAAATAGATAGAGGTTATTTGACTGATCCATCAAATTCCTTTGTTCAAATGTTCATTGATTCAACAAAAAAAGTATTTGGAAGACCTCTTCCATTAGCAGCATGTCTTGGGGGGAATGATGGAAGATTCTTAGCTGATAAAGGTATTCCTGTTATTGCTTATGGAGTAATAGCCGATGATACAAATTTTCATGGAATTGATGAATTCGTATATATAAGAGATTTGAAAAATGTAAGAGATGTATTTGTGGAATTTTTAAGGAAGTGAGAATATGAAACCATACATAGTTATTGCTTCAATTCATCCTCTTTTAAATCTAAATAGAAAAGAATTGGTAAATAATTCAGTGAAGCTAATTATAATTGATGAAGGAGAACAGTCAATTAGAAATGAAAATGATAAAATATTAAAGGATATTGAAAAGTCATATTATGGACCTGTTGAAAGAAAAAATTGGTTTAAAGAGAGATTTGGTCAATCTTATGAAAAATATGCATCAGTAATTCCAGAAAGAGCTCATGCTGAAACAAGCTTTGGTTTTCTTGTGGCATACGAAGAAGATGCAGATTTTGTAATTGAATTAGATGATGATGTTTTTATAAATGAGGGATTTATAGATGAACATAAAAATAATTTATTTGAAGAGACAGGCGAAACAGTATATTCTAAGTCTAAATGGTATAATACAATAGATCTTTTGATATTAAATGATTCTTCATTAAGATATTTTCCAAGAGGCCATCCATATTCACCTGAGACAAGAATTGAAGACTATATATGGATTAATAAAGGAGGTAAATGTGTTCTTAATATGGGACATTGGCTTGGAGATCCAGATTTTGATGCTCTTACTATATTATATCATAGTGGAATGAATGGAAAATGCGAAATAAAAAGCATGGGAATAAAGAAGAAAAAGGTAATTGTTGAAAAGGGGGTATTTTTTGCAATTTGTAGTATGAATACTTCATTTATTCCTAAAATTGTTCCAGCTTTTTATCAATTATATATGAATTATATGGGGATAGATAGATTTGATGATATTTGGTCTGGAATATTTTTAAAACGTATTGCTGATCACTTAGGAGATAATGTTTGTATTGGAAAGCCTTTAGCTTTTCATAATAAAAGACCAAGAAATACATTTAATGATTTAAAGAAGGAATTAAATGGTATGATATTAAATGAATGGATTTGGAAAGCAATTGATGATGATATATCAGGAAAAAGTTATTCTGATGCCTATCTTTCTCTTGCGGATTTATTAGAATTAAAAATAAAAGAGCTCAATAATGATTTTGTTAATTTTATGAAAATGCAAATAAGAAATATGAGATTATGGGTTGAAATAATAGATAAAATTTCATAATCTTATTATATTAACCGTAAGATAATATTCCTAATGTCATAATAGTTATTATGAATACAGCTATAATCAGCCCAATAAATATTGCAAAAAAAGCTCTTTTTGGATCAATTCCAAATATATATGCAACAATACTTCCAGTCCAAACACCAGTAGCTGGAAGAGGAATTGCTATAAATATAATGAGTCCTAAAAATCCATGCTTTTCAATTAATTTTTTACTTCTTTTTCTTAAATTGTCAATATATTTTATGAATAATTTCTTTACTATATTTTCATTATTAAAACTCATTATCCACCTCTCTATTCTATTCATAGTTAAAAGAATTAAAGGTGCTGGTATAATATTTCCTATAATTGATAATAATGCTACAGTAAATAAATCAACTCCATTCATTATGCCATAGGGTATGGATAACCTACTTTCTGCCACTGGTAGTAATGCTAGCACCATAATATTTACATATATATTCATAATAAAAATAAAAAAGAAGTAAAATATAATAACTTTTATGTTGAAATATTATATATGCATAGTATAATCCTAGCTGGTGGTTATGCAAAAAGATTATGGCCATTAACATTAGATAGGCCAAAACCTCTATTACCTTTGGGAAATAAATGTATTTTAGATTTTGTTATATCAAAATTAATGGAAATTGATGATTTAGAAGAAATTATTGTTTCTACAAATAAAAGATTTGAAAGTCATTTTTTTAAATGGTTAGAAGAAAGAAATTATAAAAATATATCAATAATTTCTGAGCCATCTACAAGAGAAGAGGAAAAGCTTGGTCCAATAAATGCTATATGGGAAATTATAAAAAATAGACCAGGAGAATATTTAATTATTGCTGGAGATAACGTTTTTTCAGCTTCTTTAAAGGAAATGGTGGAATTTTATAAGAAAGTTAAATCTCCTGTTATTGCATTATTTGAAATGGATAATATAGAATTAGTAAAACAATATGCATGTGTATCTATTGGGGAAGATTTAAGTATAACCGACTTTGAGGAAAAACCAAAAATACCAAAAACCTGTCTTGTAGCTACATGCATATATATATTACCATGGAGTAGCTTATCAAAAATTGAATATTATTTAAAAGCAGGTAATCCTCCAGATCCTATTGGAAAGTTTATAGAATGGCTTAGTAAAAATGAAAAAATTTATGGATTTAAATTTAAAGGATATTGGTATGATATTGGTTCTTATGAATCTTATATAAAAGCACAAGAAGTTATCAATAAATTATAAATTTGGAATTCTTCCAAGTTTTTCTTCCAACCATTTTATAGTTTTTAATAATCCCTCTTTTATTTCTGTTTTTGCTTTCCAACCTAATTCTCTTTCTGCTTTAGAAACATCAGGTTTTGTAAATTCTACATCTCCAATCCAAGATTTTCCTCCTCTTATTACTATTTCTACATCTTTTAAATTTAATATTTCAATCATAAATTTTGCAATATCTAATACTGAGTACGATTCTCCAGAGGCAATATTATAAGCATCTCCTTTACATTTTGATAATTCAGGAGCTAATAATAAAGCTTCTACAACATCATCAATATAAACATAATCTTTTGTTTGCATTCCACTTCCTAATATTTCAAGTCTTCTTGGATTTATCATTAATTTTCTATATATATCAAAAATAAGACCTTTATTATTTCTAGGACCATATACATTATATAGTCTAAGTATTACAGTTGGTAAATTAAAATGCTGACTATAAAGCTTACAATAATATTCTGCTGTCATTTTAGATAATCCATAAAAAGAATATGGATTTAATTCAACATCTTCATGTGTTGGAATTTTTTTAGCTATTCCGTATACTGTAGAAGAAGAAGTAAATACAACCTTTGCTCCTATTTCTTTTGCAATCATTAATACATTCAATGTGCCCTTTATATTTACTTCCATGTCTATATCTGGATTTTCCATGGAAAAGGGAACAGATGATTGAGCAGCTAAATGATATATTAAATCACAATCATTTGAAGACTTTTTAATTATATCTTTATCTCTAATATCTCCCTTTATAAATTCAACAGCTCCTGTTTTTATTAAATGATTGATATTTGATAAATCTCCAGAGGATAGATTATCAAGGATTCTAACTATTTTTCCTCTTTTTATTAATTCCTCAGCTAGTTTTGAGCCTATAAATCCTGCTCCGCCAGTTATTAGCACTACCATACTATCACCAAAATTATTACAATATTTGTATTAAAATAAAAATATAAATAAAAGAATTATTAAAAACTATAAATAAAATTAATGGAGAAGAGAAAAACTTGAGATATTTTACAAGTCCATATAATTTCATATTTAAAGAAAATAGAAAAGTAAAATTATATGATACTACACTAAGAGATGGAGAACAAGTTCCAGGTGTTAAATTTACTAAAGAACAAAAAATTGAAATTGCAAGAAAATTAGATGAAATTGGAATACCTGAAATAGAAGCCGGCTTTCCTGTTATTTCTAATTATGATGAAGAAGCTGTAAAAGCTGTAGCTTCTGAAAAATTAAATGCAAAAATTCTTTGTCTTTGCAGACCAAAACAGAAGGATATTGATGCTGCTATAAGAGCAGATGTAGATGGAGTCATTATATTTATAGCAATTTCTGATCTACATTTAAAATATAAATTAAGAATAGATTTAAAAACTGCAATAGAAATGACTGTTTCTTCAGTTGAATATGCAAAAGATCATGGGTTTTTTGTACAAGTGACTGCAGAAGATGCTACTAGAACGCCATTAGAATCACTTATGTTATTATATAATGCTGTAAAAGATTGTGGGGCAAAAAGACTTGGCATAGCTGATACAACAGGGTGTATTAGACCAAAGGGAATGATATATCTTGTTAGTAATTTAAGAAAGGCTTTTGATTTAGAGCTTGCTGTACATTGTCATGATGATTTTGGATTAGCTGTAGCAAATTCCTTAGCTGCTTATGAGGCGGGAATTGATGCCATTTCTGTATCTGTAAATGGTATTGGTGAAAGATGTGGAAATGCTGCATTAGAAGAAGTAGTTATGTGTTTATATGCATTATATGGTGTAGATCTAGATATTAAAACAGAAAAATTGAGAGAATTATCATTATTAGTTTCAAAATATTCAAAAATACCTATTCCTATAAATAAAGCAATAGTTGGAGATAATGCATTTAAGCATGAATCCGGTATACATGTGGCTGCTGTTCTCAAGAATCCATTTACATATGAATCATATGATCCTCAAATTGTTGGTCAGCAAAGAAGACTTGTATTTGGAAGACATTCTGGATTAGAAGGTGTAAGAGAATTACTTAATGCAAGTGGTTTAAAACTAAGTGAAAATGAGTTGTGTGAAATTGTTAAAAGACTTAAATCTCTTCCTATCGATTATAAGCCAATTGAAAATTCAGAACTTATTGATTTCGCAAAAAAAGTTCTTGAGGAAATACGTCATGAGTAAGATTTATTCTCTTGCTACTTTAAATAAAGCTAAAGTTGCAATAGGATTAGATTTGAATTTGCCATCATATGAAAGTATAATAAATTCAGCAATTTATGCTAAAAAAGAAGGCTATGCTAATCCAATATTAGTTTGTAATAAGAGGATTGATGTAGATCTCCCCATAATGATATCTGAAAATATGGAAGAAAAATTAGTATCTTTACTAATAAATGGGGAAGTTGAGGCCATTGTAAGAGGTAATTTAAGTGCATATAAGACTATAAAAATTATTAAATCTAAATTCAATTGTAATAATCTATATAGGATAACTATAATGGAAATAATGGGAAAAAACTTAATGTTAGCACCTGTTGGAATAGATGAAGGAGACACTATTGAAGATTTATTAGAATTTGTAAAAAAAGGAAAAAATCTTGCTGATAAAATTGGGATAGATTATAAAATTGGAATAATATCTGGCGGAAGACTGGAAGATAAAGGAAGAAGTAAGAAAGTAGATGATTTATTATCAAAGGCTGAATTATTAGTAGAAAAAATTAGAGAAATGAAATTTGATGTAGAGCATTTTGGTATAGAAATAGAACGAGCAATTAGGTACTCTACTATGATATTATTTCCAGATGGAATAATTGGAAATTTAGTATTCAGAGCATTAGTTTTAGTTGCAAATATGGAAAGTTTTGGGGCATATGCTTCAGCTTTACCAAAAGTTTATATTGATACGTCAAGAGCAAGAACAGGATACGTGCTACCTATAATTCTTGCTAGTGCATTAGTAAAATAGATTAAAAGAAATATATTAAAGATTAAGCTAGAAAATTATAAAGTGATTAAAAATGAGTACAGCTATTGAAAAAATATTATCCCATTCAATAGGAAAAAATGTATCTGCTGGAGATTTTGTAGAAGTAAATATTGATTTTGCATATTTTCATGATGGAACTGGACCTTTAATTATTGATGTTCTAAAAGAAATGGAAGTTAATAATATCTTTGATAAAAATAAAGTTGCAGTAATATTTGATCATTCAGCTCCACCTTATAATGATCAATCAGCAACACTTCAATCTAAAGTTAGAAAATTTGTAATTGAGCAAAATATAGAAAAATTCCATGATATTGGAGAAGGAATTTGTCATCAAGTGGTTCCTGAAAAAGGCTATATTGCTCCTGGAATGATTGTTGCAGGTGCAGATTCTCATACATGTACATTAGGAGCTTTTGGGGCCATGGCCATAGGAATGGGGGCAACAGATATGGCATATATATTAGCTACTGGAAAAACATGGCTTAAAGTACCAGAAACCATTGGTGTAGAATGTAATGGAAAATTAAAAGAGGGAGTTACATCAAAAGATCTAATTCTAGAAATAGCTAAGATGATTGGAACTGATGGTGCAAATTATAAAGTATTGGAATTTTTTGGAGATACAATTAAAAATATGTCAATATCCTCAAGAATGACTATGACAAATATGGCAATAGAGATGGGGGCAAAAACTGCTTTTATAGAGCCAGATGAAAAAACAATTGAATTTCTTGGAAGAAATGGAAAAAAATTTAAAAGTGATAGATTTTCAGAGATAATATCAATTGATTCATCATTAATAGATCCTAAAATTGCATGTCCAGATAATATCTCAAATGTAAAATCAGTATCAGAAGTAGAAGGAATAGAAGTAGATCAAGTATTTATTGGTTCATGTACTAATGGTAGGTATGAAGATATATATGAAGCTGCAAGAATATTAAAAGGTAAGAAGGCTCGTGTTAAACTTATAGTTATACCTGCTTCAAAATCTATTTTAATGAGAATAATAAAAGATGGAATAATAAGCATATTATTAGAAGCAGGAGCAGTAATTGGAGTGCCTGGTTGTGGACCATGTTTAGGTGTTCATATGGGCGTTCTTGGAGAAAATGAAATATGTATTTCTACATCAAATAGAAATTTCATAGGAAGAATGGGAGCAAAAACTTCAAAAGTTTATTTGGCATCACCTTTAACAGCTGCAGCCTCAGCTATAGAGGGAAAAATAACTGATCCGAGGAAGTATATAAAATGATAATAAAGGGAAGAGTTTGGAAATTTGGAAATGATGTAAATACTGATGTGATAATTCCTGCAAAATATTTAAGATCTGTAGATAAATCTGTATGGCCAAAACACGTAATGGAAGGCCTTGATCCAACATTTAGCTCAAAGGTTAAGCCAGGAGATATTATTGTAGCTGGAAAGAATTTTGGATGTGGTTCAAGTAGAGAGCAAGCAGTTCTCGCCATAAAGTGGGCAGGTATTGCTGCAGTAGTAGCTGAATCTTTTGCTAGAATATTCTTTAGAAATGGAATTAATAATGGTCTTTTACTTATTGAATGTAAAGGAATATATAATAGTGTTGATGAAGGAGATATTATTGAAATAGACTTAGATAAAGGTATTGTGAAAACAAAAAAAGGTGATTTAAGCTTTAAGCCTTTACCCCCTATACTTCAAGAAATATTAAATTCAGGTGGATTAGTGGAATATTATAAGAAGAAGGTGAAAAGATACTGAATACCGCAGAAGTTGTGATAAATACATTAGAAAGATTAGGATTTAGGATAGCCTTTGGAATTCCTGGCATGTGGTCAATACCAATATATGAGGCGCTTGCTTCTTCAAAAATTAAGCATATATTAGTAAGACATGAGCAAAATGCTGTATTTGCTGCAGATGGTTATGCTAGAAGTTCGGGTAATATTGGTTTATGTTTTGGAAGTGCAGGTCAGGGAGCAATAAATATTGCATCAGGAATTGTAACTCCCTTTAGAGATCATTCTCCAGTTCTATCTATAACAAGTCATATACCTACATATGAACAAGGAAAGGGATGGATAGAAGATATTGATTTAAGAGCAGTATTCTCTCCAATAACAAAATTTTTTGCACAGATAGAGGATCCATTAAAAGCATATGAAATTTTGTGTAATGCTTATCTTTCATGTATAGAAGGATGTCCAGGTCCATCGCATATTGTTATACCCGGTGATATACAAAGAAAGGAATCTATAGATTTGAATTATATTCCAATTCCAAAAAAAATAATTCCAAAGGAAGAAGACGTAAAAATTGTAATTGAAAAAATTTTGAATGCAAAATTTCCATTAATATTAGCAGGCAGAGGATGTATTCTATCTAATTCTTCAGATTTATTATTAAGGTTTATAGAATCTACAGGAATTCCTGTTGTAACTTCTATGATGGGTAGGGGAATTATTCCTGAAGATCATCCACTCTGTCTTGGTCCTGTTGGTAGGAGAGGCTTTGAAAAAGCAAATAAAGCTCTTTCTCAATGTGATTTGCTTTTAGTATTAGGCTGTAGACTAACTAACATGACTATAAGTAATATTGATTTAAAATGTCAAATTATCCAAGTAGATATTGAAGAAAAGAATTTTTCTCCTATTGCTAATATAAAAGTAAAAAGTGATATTTCTTCATTTTTAGAAAGGCTTAATATCAATAAGAAATTTATGATAAATATAAAGAAAAGTTATGGTGAAGATACTATTGAATATGCAAAAGCAATAGCATCATTTTCTGATGCAATATTTACAATAGATATTGGTCAGCATACCATATGGATTTTAAATGCAATAATAGCAAAAAACCCAAGACAAATAATATTTTCAGGAAATATGTCATCGATGGGGTTTTCTATTCCTGCAGCTATTGGTGCAAAATTAGCTAATCCTAATGGAAGAGTTATTTCAATAGTAGGAGATGGTGGTTTTCAAATATCTTCTTCTGAGCTTGCAACAATAAAAGAAAATGATATTACTATAGTCATATGTCTTTTTAACAATAGATCTCTTGGACTAATAAGACAAATTCAAGAAATAGTTTATGGAAGAACATTTGGAGTAAACTATTCTGATAGTCCTGATTATTTAAAACTTGCAGAAGCATATGGAATTGATGCTATTAGAGTAAGTAGTCCAAAGGAATTAATAGAAGTAATAAATAAGGTAAAAGAGCCTACACTTATAGAAATTCCTATAAGTAAGGAAGAAAAAGTAAAGATTACAAAACCTAGGATTTTAGAATAGTGGGAAATATGGAACTAAAACCCTGGATTTCTCCTCATAATAAAATATTAGCTTTATATGATGAAAAGAATAATGTTATTGAGCTTATTGAAGATCATGCGAGAGGTACATGTATTGGTGGTGCTGCATGGTCTTCATATCATTATCCGAGAAATAGCCCATGTATTTTTTGGTCAAAAAGAGAAGGAAGTAGATTATTTTTTAAAATTAAACCCTCTGTAAGTAAGGAAATTTCCTTAGTTCCTAGTTATTATCCAGCATGTATTGAGTCTGTTATTGTTGAAAATAATAAAATAAAAGTAACCTATTCAGGATTGGCAGGAGCAGGAGTTGCTGCTATAGGTAGAACATATGCAGAAGGTATAGAGAATTTTGAAGTAGTAGAATATGGAGGAGGAAGAAAATTTGGTAAGGTAATAATAACATTACCAAAGAAAGAGAAAATAGTTATTGGTATTGATGATACTGATAAAAAAGATGAAGGTGCTACTTATTCTCTTGTAAATGAAATTGCATACAAGCTATCACTAGAAATGAAAGTAGACTATATTGAGCACTCCATAGTTCAATTATATCCAGAAAATCCATTTAAGACTCAAAATTGTGTTTCTGTGGCTGTTTCTTTTGCAGTTTTTCCACATCAAAAAAATGAGTTAATAGAAAGATTTAGAAAAAAACTTGAAGAATATACCTTATCTGAGGAAACAGGTATGGCAGTATTTGGAGGAATTATTTTTGATGATATATTAATAGAATATGCTAAAAAAGCCAAATCTAAAATTATTACTATAGATGAAACATATGATGTTGCTTCAGAATGCAATGTAAGATTAATAAAAATAAAAAAAGGAGAAAGAGGTTTAATTGGCGCATTAGCAGCATTACCATACATTGATTATCCTGATGATGCTGTTAAATTAGGTGATAAATAATGTTTATTATAGTTGGTTCAGGTGCTGGTGGTGCTACCATTGCAAAAGAACTTGCATGTGTAGGTAAAGAAGTTTTAATAATTGAAAGAGGATCAGAAATACCTACTATAAATGCATCAAAATTTTATAATATAGTTCGATCAGGTATTGAAATTTGGCATAATATTTGTCTAGGTGGAACAACATTAGTATCTTTAGGAAATGCTGTTAGAGCAAATATTGATGAGCTTAATGATTTTTACTTAGAAGCAGAAAGAGAATTAAATGTAAAAAATGTTCCTTATCATCATATGGGTAATGCAACTAAAATGCTTTTAGAAGTCTCTAGTGATTGGAAAGTAATGCCAAAACATATTGATTTTAGTAAGTGTAAGTCTTGCGGAAAATGTCCATTTGGATGCCCCTGTAATGCTAAATGGGATTCTACACATTTCATAAGAGAAGCATTAATGAGAGGAGCAAAATTAATGCTCAATTCTCCTGTAGAAAAAGTAATAATTAGAAATAATAAAGCAATTGGTGTTAAATTATTAAATGGAAAAGAAATATTTGGTGATACTATAATATTGTCTGCAGGTAGCATCGAAACTCCTAGAATTCTTATTAGATCTGGTATAGATTATGTGGGAGATAATTTATTTGTTGACGCATTCATAACAATAGGGGGCATTATTAAAGATAAAAAACCTGGACTAAATAAAGAACTCAATATGGCTATATTCATAAAAAGGGAAGATTATCTTATTTCACCGCATTATTCAACTTTTTTATTACAAAATCTATTAAGTAGGGGAATTAAAGCAAATCCTGATGATATTATAGGATTAATGGTAAAGATAGCAGATGAGCCTATTGGTATAGTAAGTGAAGATAAAGTATTAAAGAATTTAACTAAAAGAGATTTAGAAAAATTGGAAAAGGGGAAAAAAGAAGCTGAAGAGCTATTATTACGTGTGGGAGTGGATTATGATAGTATCGTTTCTACACATATAAGAGGAGCTCATCCTGGTGGTACATGTAGTAAGATAACTAATGGATATGAGCCCATCTTAGAGTCTCTTTATTTATCTGATGCAAGTACAATAAAAGGTCCTTTTGGTTTACCACCAATTTTAACAATAATTTCAAAAGCAAAAAAGCTCTCTTCAATACTAACTAGTAGAGCTTAATATTATTTTGCTCATTTTTTCAATATCTTCTTCTTTAACTAATGGATGAACTGGAAGGGATAATACAGTTTTAGAGGCTAATTCACTATTAGGTAAATTTAAATCACCATAACCTATGGATTTATAATATGGAAGTTTATGAATAGGTGTTGGATAGTAGACTGTTGCTTGTATTCCTTCTTTCAATAATTTCTCTCTTACATAATCTCTTTCTTTTTCATTTCTCAATCTTATAGTAAATAAATACCAATTATGAATGGAATAATCTGGAATTTTTGGTAGTATTACATTAGAATCTTCAAGTAATTTCATTAATAATTTTGCATTTTTTGCTCTTTTCTCTAAAAAGCTAGGAAGCTTTCTTAATTGAACTAATCCAATAGCAGCATTTATTTCAGACATTCTAAAATTTCCACCCAATATAACAGAATCATATCCTTTTATCTGCCCATGAGTTCTTATCATTCTTATTTTTCTTCCAAGCTCATCATTATTTACTAATATAGCTCCTCCTTCTCCAGTTGTCATAACTTTACCAGGATAGAAACTTAAACAACCAATATCTCCTATAGTACCTGCCATTCTTCCTTTATATATTGCTCCTTGAGCTTGACAAGCATCTTCTATTATAAATAATCCATATTCGTTTGCAATTTCTCTTATTTCATCCATTTCAACAGGCAAACCATACAAATCTACAGGTATTACTGCTTTTGTTCTTTTAGTAATTGCATTTTTGAATGATTTTATATCAATATTATATGTTTCAATATCAATATCTACAAATATAGGTTTTGCTCCGACTAATATAACAGCATTAGCTGTTGCTACAAATGTAAATGATGGAACAATAACTTCATCCCCTGGCTTAATTCCTAATGCCATTAATGCAATTTGTAATGCAGCAGTTCCTGAATTTACAACTATTGCATCTTTTACTTTCATAAAATTTGCTAATTCTTTTTCAAATTCTCTTACGAAAGGTCCTCCTTCTATAGATGGATTTGTTAGAATTCCACTTTCTAGTACTTTAATAACCATTTCTTTCTCTTCATTACTTATAATCGGCTTATTAATTGGAATCATATGTATATACGAATAATAAAAGTTTAAAAAATATTTGTGGTGGGCCCGGAGGGATTTGAACCCTCGACCACTCGATTATCAGTCGAGTGCTCTAACCAGGCTGAGCTACGAGCCCACTCTAATTTTTTAATTCATTTTTTCATATATTTTTCTTTTTTTCTTATCAGATACATTAGTTTCCAGGTTCTATATTTAAGCATTTTAGAAATTATTTGTTTCTTACAACTGAAAGCCTCGTCATAAATGGCGGGAATAAAGAGAAAAGCTTGTAGGATCTCCTTGTTTCAATTGCTTTTGAAGATGTAATTGGAAACTGTGGTTGCCCCTAAGCACTTGGATGTGGGATTGGCAATCACTTAAACAAGTTGAGATTTGGAGGCTATGATCTCCTGAAGCCTCTCAAATAACAGATGTAAGCCTGAATAGATGAGGGGAATCTATGAGCCTCCTAAAGGGAACCTTTGCCCTTTAGGGTGGGAGGAGGTCAGAAATTTCCGCATATAATATATATTTCCTTCATATTTTATCTTTACAAGTTCACCACTACTTAAAAGATCTTCAACAACTTGCCAGCTTGCATTTGCCTTCTTTAAAAGCGTAGCAATAGCTTCTTCTCTCATTGGATGTACATTAGTTATACTTAATAGATCTTCCTTAATGTTTCCCGTAAACGCAAAGTTATTTTTCTCATATTCTATTAAAAATTCCACTTTATTACTTCCAAGCTTTTCAGAAAATATTTGAAAAGCTTTATTGAGAATATCTTCTTTAGCTGGTCTGACCCATTTTTCAGCAGGAGGTCTTATTGGTATGGCAATATAAGCTTTATCTAGTCGAGTTAGATCTTTGAGAAAGTTTGCAATTTCTTCTAGTTCATTTTCATAATTTATATCATTAATAAGCATGGTTTCGCTTACAATAATACCTTTAAAATTTTTTGTAAACTCTTTTATACCATCTAAAATTCGGTCTAATTTTAAGTCTTTATGTGGTCTATTTATATATCTCCATAAGCTAGAATTTATTGCATCAATTTTCAATGAGATAAAATTAGCAGTTAACAATTCTTCTCTAATTTCTTCATTCCAAAGTAAAGATGCATTTGTTATAACTGCTATAGGAAAACCAAATCCCTTCAAAAGTGATATTTCCTTGCCTAGATTTATATCTAATGTTGGTTCTCCATCAGGTACAAAAGTGATATAATCTATTTTTTCTCCTTTTAAAATTGCATTATTAATTCTCTTTTCTACTTGTGCAAAAATTTGCTCTGGCTTATAAAACTCTTGTCTATCGATAATCATATTGTTTGTTTTACCTAATTGACAATAAATACATGAATAAGAGCATGATTTTGGTGGAATATTGTTTACTCCTAAGCTTCTTCCTAAACGTCTTGAAGGAATAGGACCAAAAGCTAATTCAATATAATTCAATACATCACCCTAGAAGATTTATTTTTATCTAAAATTAAATAAAAAATTTCAGCATTTAAGGATTTATTTGAAAATAAGTGGACCGGCCGGGATTTGAACCCGGGCTCTCCGCCTTGCGAAGACGGCGTCTTGCCACTAGACTACCGGCCCCATATTATAAAAATAAGAAAGAGTTAATTAATGTTATTAAAAAATTGGGGTATTATGATAATAAAAAATTATAAAATTAAAAAGTTCATTATTTCACTAAGTACTTCCATGAAAGTACTATACCTATTATGGCTAATATTATAGCGAATACACTAAGATATATGAAATCTATGATTAAAGCTGAAATATCTAATGGCAATATTGTTAACTGTCTAATAGCATCTGTTAGATAAGTGAGCGGATTAGCACTTGCTATAGGTTGTAACCACTCTGGCATCATTGATATTGGGAAGAAAATATTACTTGAAAACATTAAAGGCATAATTATTAAGTTTACAATTTGCATTGGACGTTCCATTCTAGTAGCCCTAATGGAAACTGCAAGAAATATTGATGAAAGTCCTGTACTAAGTAAGAATATTGCAGCATAAATTCCTATTATATTAATTATTGTAAAGTTTGAGCTTAATTGTAATCCCAATATATATGCAAGTGCTAAAATTACTGATGCTTGAAACATTGCCCTAAGTGTTGAATTTAGAATTTTTGAAAATATTATTGTTGCTCTTGAGACTGGAGTACTTATTACTTTATCAAGAAAACCTAAACGTCTATCCCACACAATAGACATACCACTAAACATTGTTGCAGTTACAACTATCATAGAGACCATACCAATAGCCATATAGCTGAAGTAATCTGTAACTCCAAAAGTTCTTTGCATTATATTTATTCCCATATTAGCAAATAATTGTGAAAACCATGTGCCATTAAGAATTACTTGAGAAACCCCAGGAGGATATATAATAGCACTACCAGGAATTGGTATTTGTGGTGGCAAGTTTATATTACCTGCTGAGAAAAGTCCTTGGATATTCAAAGATTTTCCAAGAAGCCCCATCCATATAAGTGGCTGAAGTATAAACATTATTAGCATAATAGGATCATTAAGCCATTTTTTCAGTTCTCGATAAGTCAGAGCCCATAATCCTCTAATAAAACTTGGATGACATTCATTTGTTTTTGGACTCATCTTCCTCTGGCCCTCCTCAATATTATTCTTTGTGTAATAATGGATTCTTTTGATTCTTCTGTATCACGAATAGCCCTGCCTGTATACTCTAAATAAACTTCATTTAATGTTGGTTCTGAAACTGAGAGCCTTAATATTGTATAACCTTTTTGTCTTAAAGCCTCAATAATAATTGGAGCAGTAACTTCGCCAGATTCTGCTTTGATTCTGTATGTATTATTTTCTTTTTTGACTTCTTTGACTTTTTCAATACTACTAATTATATCAGTTACATCTGCATTTTCTTTTATTGTTATAGTAATTATATCGCCTCCTAAGCTATCTTTTAGTTCGTTAGGAGAACCGTTTGCAATTATTTTTCCATGATCTATAATAGCTATACGATTACATAAGGCATCAGCTTCCTCTAAATAATGTGTTGTCATAAAAATTGTCATATCATATTCTTCTTTTAAATGTCGAATATAGTCCCATATAGCAGCTCTTGTTTGTACATCTAAACCTAGAGTGGGTTCATCTAAGAATAATATCTTAGGTCTATTAATTAATCCACATGCAAGTTCAAGTCTACGACGCATTCCACCAGAATATGTTTCAACACGTTTATCTTTAAATTCTATTAAATTTACAAGTTCTAATAGTTCTAAAGCACGTTTTCTAGCTATATCACGAGGTACGCCATATAAATCTGCACAAAGCATTATATTTTCATAACCAGTTAAGTCTTCATCTGCAGTATATTCTTGAGGTACTACACCTATAACTTTTCTAACTTCATTAGCTTGTTTTACAATATCAAAACCTAGTATTGAGGCAGTACCTTCTGTTGGTTTAAGTACTGTTGTAAGCATATTTATAGTTGTGGTTTTACCTGCACCATTTGGCCCAAGAAAACCAAAGATCTCTCCTTCATATACACTAAAATTTATATGATCAACAGCTATTATATTTTTATTAAAAACTTTTGTTAAATTTTCAGCTCTAATTACTTCTTCCATTTTTTTCACCTCTTAACTTTTTTTCTATTTCTTCGATTTTCTGAGCAGTTTCATCTAAAATCCTTGAAATTTCTTTTATGACTTCTTCTGAGGGTTGCTCTCCAAGAGTTAAACTTAAGCTAATTAATGCTTTAAATACACGTCTAAAAGATTGCCTGATTTCAGTAGCTTTCTCTAGTGGAATGCGAATCCATAAACTAGCAATAAAAGGAAAAGCAAAAAACTTTTTATCTATATGAAATTGATCACATAGCTTACGCTGTTCTTCAAGAAGTATTTTGCCCTTTTCTGTAAGCATATATCGCTTTATTCCACTTTCTTCTGTTGGTACTTCTCGAATATAGCCATTATCCTGAAGCCAAGCCAATAATGGATAAACAGAGCCCGGACTAGGTTTCCAACAACCATTAGTACGTTTTTCAATTTCATTTATTATCTCTGAGCCTGAAAGAGGACTTTTGTTTAAGAGTTCTAAAACTTGATAACGTAGAAAACCTTTTGGTACAGTAGCTATATGTCTTGACCAATGTCGAAAGGGAGGTAATAGACATTTTTCATTATTATCAAACATAATATCACCATTGATATCAAATTTGATAAAACATCTGATATATAAACTTTTTTGAAATATGACTTAAAATATGACATTAACTCATAAAATCAAGAGCAAAATATGATTAAGCGGGCCCGGCGGGATTTGAACCCGCGACCACCGACTTAGAAGGCCGGTGCGCTATCCATGCTGCGCCACGGGCCCTATTTCATTAATCTATTGACTTACTAAAATTTTTTATTATTAAATCAATTGAATAATAAATCTATAAATATCTGTTAGTTTTCATTATATTATAGCGCGGGGGTCCCCAAGTCAGGACAAAGGGGCAGGATATTTAATATGCCAGACTTAAGATCCCTGACTTGGGATAGGGTATCCTGTGGCGTAGGCCTTCGTGGGTTCAAATCCCACCCCCCGCACTAATTATACTTAGTTATTTCAATAAGTCATACAAAAAATAGAAAATTAAAGAATTTATCAATCATCTATATATCAAATAGATTCAAACCAGTGATAGGATCATATTTTCTACTAAGTGTTGGAGATAATTCTTTTAAGTAAACTTCACAAGCAAATATTTTTGATCCTTCAGTTAAATGACCTGCATAGCATTTTCCTTCTCTATCAGAAACAACTAAATGAGCATGAACTATTATATCGTTATTTAATATGGCAATATTTCCAATACCTGATACGATTTCCACAGGAAAATCAAATGTAATATTTACATATCTTTTTTCATTTTGAATATAATAAAATAATGATGCTTTTTTTAAAGCTCCTAATAATGTGAAAACACCTGTATTAATGTTAAGCTTTTTTGCTAATTCCTTTAATGAAAGCAATAAATCTGCATCATATGGAAGTTTGCAAATGAACTCTCTCAGTCCTTTTACTTCTTTGTAACTCATAATTTTTCATTATCCAAATATAGTTAAATATTTTTCTAAATTAAATAATATTAATGATAAATGAAAAAAGAATAGTTGTATTAAGACTTGGACATAGACCTGAAAGAGATAAAAGAATAACAACTCATGTTTGTTTAGTAGCACGTGCTTTTGGTGCAGAAGGAGTTTATATTTCAGGAATAAAAGATAAATCAATAGAGCAAAAAATAGAAAATGTTTTAAAAAATTGGGGAGGAAAATTCTGGATTGAATTTATTGATAATCCTTTGGACTTATTAAGAAATTGGAAGAAGAAAGGAGGAATAGTAGTTCATTTAACTATGTATGGCATACCTATAAGTAAAGCAATAGATAAAATCCCAAAAGATAAAGAAATTTTAGTAATAGTCGGAAGTGAGAAAGTTCCAAAAGAATACTATTATGAGTCTGATTATAATATTGCAATTGGAAATCAACCACATTCAGAAGTTTCAGCATTAGCAATATTTTTAGATAGAATAACTAATGGCATATGGGAACATTTAAAATTTCCAAATGCTAAATTAATAATAGTGCCATCAGAAAGAGGGAAAAAAGTATTAAAGAAAAGTGAAAAATAATGTCAAGTAATTCCATAGTAGACATAGTAAAAGAATTAATTGGAGAAGAAGCAGCGAAAATTATAAGTATATTACTTGAAAAAGAAGAGACTTCAGATGATGAATTAATTCAAAGAACTGGTATGAAAATAAATAATCTAAGGAAGATACTATATCAACTGTTTGATAATAATTTCATATCATATAGAAGAGAGAAGGATAAAGAAATTGGATGGTATAAGTATTATTGGAGGATAAATCCAACTGCTATTAATATACTTGTAAATTCGATAAGAAAAAAAGTTTTATCAAAATTAAAAGATCGTCTTGAATATGAAATGAATAATATATTTTTTGCATGCCCGGAACATCAGAAAAATAGATATACTTTTGAAGAGGCGATGGAATTGAATTTTCAGTGTCCATATTGCGGGAAAAAACTTGATAATATTAAAAATGATGAGATAATAACAATATTAAAAATTAAAATTTCAGAAATAGAAAAGAAATTAAAAACGTAAAATCTTTAAATAAGAAAAAAAATTATTTTTTTTGGGCCGATGGTCTAGCCTGGTAGGATACCGCCCTTACACGGCGGGGGTCGCCGGTTCAAGTCCGGCTCGGCCCACTATTTTTTCTTCTTTCCTTCCTTTAATATAGCTACATCTCCTAACGTTAAGTTCATATTAGGAATGTCCAATTCAGTAACTTTTTCAATTTTTGTTCTTAAAGAAATTTTCAGTAATTTTTCTATCTTTATTAATAAATCATATGGTGGATAGATCTCACCATTTTCTATTCTTCTAATAACAGATTCTTTTTCTCCTAATTTTTTTGCAAATTCTTCTCTTGAAATATTTAATGCTTCTCTTCTTTTTCTTATAACTTCTCCAAAATTTTCTATTAATTCTTCTTCAATTTCTTTTTTTGGACTAGTAGACATTGGTTTTGATGTTGGTTTTTTTACTTTCTTTTCAATAACAATTATTCCAAATCTTGAACAATCCTTACATACATTTAATATAGAATTATCAATTTCAATCTTTATTGGATTAGTAATTTTTCTTCCACATATTTCGCAATTCATAAAAAGCCCTATTTATTAATTAATTCTTAGTAATAAATAAATATTGGGATAGTTATGAGTTCGGAGGATAATACATTTCTGAAGAAATTAGAGCAAAAATTATTAGATTTAGAAGCTGAAAGAAAGGATTGGTATTATGAAAGAGAAAAATTATTACGTGAAATTCAATTTTTAAGAGAGGAGATTGAAAGATTAACGGCTCCTCCATATATAGAAGGATATATTAGTGACATACTAGAAGATGGGAGGGTAATTGTGAAGAGTTCTACAGGGCCATCACTTATAGTTAATGTTTCAAGAAATTTAGATATTAGTAAATTATCAGTAGGAAAGAGGGTTGCATTAAGTCAAAGAAATTTTGCAGTTGTAGAAATTTTACCGGATCAATTAGATACATATATAAAAGCTATGGAAGTAATAGAGGCCCCTAATGTAAGTTATAATGACATAGGAGGATTAGATGAACAAATTAAAGAAATAAGAGAACTTATAGAAATACCATTGCTTAAACCAAAGTTATTTGAAAAAGTAGGAATTGATCCACCAAAAGGAGTATTATTATATGGTCCACCTGGCTGTGGTAAAACATTATTAGCAAAAGCAGTAGCAAGTCAAACAAAAGCAACTTTCATAAAAGTTGTTGCTTCTGAATTAGTTCAAAAATATATTGGAGAGGGTGCTAGACTTGTTAGAGAATTATTTCAATTTGCAAGAATGAAAGCACCATCGATTGTTTTTATAGATGAAATAGATGCTATAGGAGGAAAAAGAATAGATATTAACACAAGTGGTGAAAGAGAAGTTCATAGGACTTTATTACAATTATTAAGCGAACTTGATGGATTTAATCCTAGAGGAGATGTAAAAATCATAGGCGCAACAAATAGAATAGACTTATTAGATCCTGCATTATTAAGACCTGGAAGATTTGATAGAATAATAGAAGTGCCTCTTCCAAATCAAATGGGAAGAGAGGCTATTTTTAGAATATACATATCAAAAATGAATATTAAAGAAGAAATAGATGTAAAAGAATTAGCTAAAATAACTGAAGGAGCAACAGGTGCAGATATTAAAGCCATATGTACTGAGGCAGGAATGTTTGCAATAAGAGATAATAGAGAATATGTAGTAAAAGGAGATTTCTTTAAGGCAATAGAAAAAATATTAAGAAAAAGTAAAGGGAAAATAATATCAAGTGGAACCTATGCTTAGTGGTATAACAAAAGATGAATTAATAAGAATAAGAGCAGTTGCAGATATTCAATTTGGAAAAGGTTGTGGAAAAATTCTTTTTCCAGAAGAAGTAATGGTAATAAGATCTAAGAGGACAGGAAAAATAAAGAATATATATCATAATGGAAAGTTAATAGCAACTTTAAGAACTAATGATGGTTATTTAGCATTAAGTATAGAAGGCGCAAAAAGACTTATCTCAATATTACCATATCCAAAATATAGAGTAGTTGTAAAAGATGAGGTTGTAGAATTCTTGAAAAAAGGAAGAAATCTATTTTCAAAGCATGTAATAAGTTGTGATGAAGAAATAAGACCAGGAGAAGAAGTAATTATAACAGATTTAAAAGAAAATGTTATTGCTGTAGGAAAATCTCTATTAAATGGACGTGAAATGAGGCGATTTAAAAATGGAATTGCTGTAAAAGTGAGGAGTGGTGTAAATGAAGAGGATTAGTCCAAGAGAAGCTAGAAGATTAATGCAAAGAATGGGAATGGAAGTAGAAGAAGTACAAGGAATTGAGGAAGTATTATTTATAATGAAAGAGAAGAAGATTATAATAAAAAATCCACAAGTTATGATTATGAAGATAGGAGGACAAAAAATCTATCAAGTAATCGGAGAAGAAAGAGAAGAAAAAGAAGAAGAAAAGATTGAAATTCCTGAAGAAGACATACAACTAGTAGCTGCACAAACAGGAAAAAGTATTGAAGAGGCTAGAAGAGCATTAGAAACAACAAAAGGAGATATTGCCCAAGCTATAATATTGCTAACTTCGAAGTGAACTATAGAATAAAAGATTTTGAATTTGTTATAAAGTCTTTTTCTTCTTGGCTCCAAAATATAGATGGTTTATTTTTGCCATATACTTTACTGTATATTGCTAATTTATTTCCATCATATCCACAATTGGGACATCTAGAATAACTTCCATAATTTATAGTTTTACATCTCCAGCAATAAGTATAGTTTCTAGTAAATGTAAACATACCAAGTTGAGTTGTTTCTACAATTCTTTTTATATAATTGGCTAATACTTCTTCTGTGGGATATGGCTCTTCAAGTCTAAAATCAAATAAATGTCCTCCTTTAGTTAACATTTGAAATTCTTCTTCTATTCTTAGTCTAGTCTTAAGTTCTATGGCCATATATAATGGAAGGTTAGAACATTCTGTATAGCATTGAATATCTCTAGATTTAATATACCCATATTTAATATCTAGATTTAGTAACCTTTCACCAACGGGCTCGAATACTATACTAGAAGGCAAAAGTCTCATAGATGTTCTATTACAGATATCTGAAATTATTGAAACAATATCTTTTGCAAGTTTAAGTGCATCATTATCCTCTGAAATATCATTATCAGTATGATATTTTACTGCTTCATAAAGACCAATATAGCTTATTATTCCTGGAGAGAGTTTCAACCTAAAGTAGCTACTTCCATCCACATTTTCTTTAAATAATGGGATTATACCATCTAATGAAATCATTTCCTCCATTACTTGTCTTTTTATATTTAATGCTTCTATTGCAATTTCCATTACTTCATATAATCTTTCTTTTAAACGTTCATCATCACCTTTTGCCTCATAGGCAATTCTAGGTAAGTTTACTGTAACATTATCTAATACACCAATTCTTAATGTATCATATTCCCAATTATTAACAGAGTCTACTCGTGATAAATCTAAATTATATGAAACATTTTCAGTCTGCCATGGAGCTTCTTGATTTATAAAATATACATTACTCCATTTTCTTGCTAATTTACATGCTTTTATTAACATATCATAAAATTTATCAAATGATTTACTTTTACCTCTAATTTTTATAAATAAAGCTGGATTTAATAATGGTTTTGAAGTGCCATCTGTCTCAGATAAAACATCAATTAGTGCATTATATATTTTAATAGACTCTTCAAAGAAATCTCCATATATGTATTGTTTTCCATCAAGTCCAATACACTTTACATTTTCTAAAAAATTAGGTATTCCAAATTCAAGTTCAAAAGAAACTTTTGGAATATGACTACCTGTTAATAAGTTCAAATTTAAAATAAATTCTCTAAGTAATTTCTTAATATTTTCTTCATCCAATCCTTTAGCAAATGGTGCTAAAAAGACATTGAAAAATGGAATTGACTGAGCAAAAGACACATAACCCATAGTTTGTCTTATTAAAGCATTTATAAGAAATAGTACTTCTTTAAAGGTTAGTGGTTTATTAGGATAAGGAAGAACAAGATCATTTATAGATATTTTATTATCTAATATTGGTCTTATATCATGAAAAACATTTGCAGGTCTTAAAACCCAATAATTAGCATTATTTAAATGGATCATACCACATAAATGTGCATCTGCAATAGTTCTTGGAAGAACTTTTAAAAGCATGTACTCTTCAAGTACAGCATCTCCAGCAATAGAATGTATTATTTCTGGAGAAGGATCTCCAAGTTTTGATGTATTTTTTATTGTAAGTGTAACATCATAGACAGGTTGTCCAAGTCTAGTTAGAACATGTCTATATTCTTCAAGTCCCTTTTCTAAAAGAATGGCATTTACAAATTCTCTTATTAGTGCAGCAGTCAAATATTTTATTTGTGATTTCTTTAATCTCTCTTCAGCTTCTTTTGATATAGTATCAGCTAATCTCCTTGGCATATTAGCTTCGCGAACTAAGGCTTCTACAATTTTTTTCCTATCAAATGGCTCTATAGTTAAACTTGAGGTTCTTACTAACATTTCACTTTTTTCTTTACATACAAAATCTTCAATGTTATATACAAAATTTGAAACTTCTTGACCTAATGATGTTAAATAATATTTCCCAGATGTTTCATCTGATGCTATTAATCCAGATTCATTTAACATTTTAAGATGATAGCCAAACTTTCCAGCATGAATTTTTGGATCCATCTGTAATTTCTCCATAATTTCAGTAAAGGAAAGAGGCCCCTCTCTACTAATTAGCTTTAAAATCTCTATTCTAGTCTTATTTGAAAGTGATGATAAAATTGACTCTAATGGATTTTCTTCTCGCAATTTTTTCCACCGTCAAAAAGAAATAAGAAAAAAATAATTAAATATTTTGAAAAATTGGTCTAAATTTTATAGCATATTGTATTATTCCTGATTTGCCATCTTCTGATACTTTTCTAAAAACTTGTTCTACTTCCATTCCAATTTTTAGTTCATTTATATCAACATCAGTAATTTGAGAAGAAATTCTTAAGCCATTCTCAAATTCTATTATTCCAACAACATATGGTGTAGTATGTTCAAAGCCAATTGGTGGATGTCGAATAATACTAAATGAAATTAATCGTCCTTTTTCTGGTATTGTATAGCACTCAAAATCATTTTTACCACAATATATGCATTTTGCTCTAGGAGGATAGATTATTTTGCCACAAGATTTACATTTTAAAGCTTCCATTCTTACTCTTTGAGGTATATTTCTCCAGTATCTTGGAACAGACATTATCTACACCTCTTTAATATGGTTACATATGAATTAGAAGCAACACCAGCCATATTTTGGGCAAGACCAATTTCAGCATTTTTTAACTGATTTTTTCCAGCCTCTCCTAGTAATTGCATTATAATTTCAGCTATTTGATAAACTCCAGTAGCACCAACAGGATGTCCTCTTGATTTTAATCCACCACTCAAGTTCACTGGTATTAATCCATCTGGTTCAAAAGCCCCATCATAAAGAAGCTTATCAAATTCACCTCTTTTGGAAAAGCCTAAAGCTTCTAAGGATAATGCAGCATTTATAGTAAAAGCATCATGTATTTCAGCTAAATCGATATCAGAAGGAGAAACTTTTGCCATTTTATAAGCATTATTAGCAGCTATGAGGATAGATTTTAATAGTAATAAATCTTCTCTTGATGCAATATCAATGGTATCTGTAGCACTTCCTATTCCAGCTATTTCAACAAAACTATCACTATATCTTGAGGCATCTTCTAATGGACAAAGAATAACAACAGCTGCACCATCACCAATTGGTGCACAATCATATAATTTTATTGGATCTGCAATATCTTCAGATTTTAAAACAGTTTCTCTATTGATTTCAAATTGTAATTGAGCATAAGGATTTTTTGCACCATTTCTATGCATTAATACAGCAAAATCAGCAAAGGCTTCTCTTGGTACTTTATATACCTCCATGTACCTTCTCATTATAAGCGCATTTAAACTAGCAAAAGTAATTCCATAGAAAAGCTCATATTCAAAATCTGCTGCTTTTCCAAGAGAGAAAGTAGCTTTTTTCCCAACACCATCAGTAAGTTTTTCTACACCACCAACTACAACAATATCAAATAGTCCTGAGCTTACTGCCATGAAGCCAGAAAGTATTGCTGCGCCTCCAGAACCACATGCTGCTTCTATTCTATATGAAGGGATTGGAATCATACCAAGATGATCTGCAACCACAGTTCCTATATTATTTTGATCACATAAATCTGATGCACACATATTACCAACAAATATAGCATCTACTTTTGGTATATTGACTTTATTTATTGCCTTTAAAGTAGCTTCACTAAACAAATCTTTAATAGATTTATTCCAGTGCCTATCAACTTTTGTCATTCCATAACTTATTATGGCAACTCTTCTCATTATCCCACCTAGATCTTCCCTCTTATTTTGCAATAAATTGCATAATCTATTTTCCTTTTCTTTTTTATATAATCCATAACTTTTGGAGCATTATCTCTTTTAGTAATGATACCATCTTGTACAATAAAACTAAAAGCATCACTACCAGCACCAGAACCATAGCTTACTAATAATATTCTATCACCTGGCATGGCAATATCTAGTATAGCAGAAAAGCCAGTCATTGAAGAACCAGAATATAGATTACCTATATATGGAACTATAAATCCATGTTCTACTTGTTCTCTAGTAAAACCTAAAATCTTTGCTGCTTTTAATGGAAATTTTCCATTTGGTTGATGAAAAATAGCATATTTAAAATCAGAAGGTCTTAATCCAAGTTCTTCCATTAATAATTTTGCTGCAGAAATAGTATGTCTAAAGTAAGCAGGATCTCCTGTAAAAGCTTCAGCATGAGAAGGATAACTTTCTTTTGGTCTTCTCCAAAAATCAGGAGTATCAGTAACATAGGATACAGAACCTTCAAGTAGTGCTACTGGTTCTTTTTCATAGTTTTTACTTCCAACAATTATAGCAGTACCTCCACTTCCTGCAGAATATTCTAATGGATCTGCAGGTGCTCCTTCTGCTACATCAGCACCAATTGCCATTCCATATTTTATCATATTTGATCCTACAAGAGCTATACAACACTGAAGACATTCTGTTCCTGCTTTACAAGCAAATTCAAAATCAGCAGCTAATATCTTTGGAGTAGCCCCTATTGCCTCAGCAACTATAGTACCAGTGGGCTTTACAGCATATGGCTTTGTTTCTGTTCCAACAAAAACTGCTCCAAGTTCATTAGGATTTATTTTTGATCTTTTTAATGAGTTTTTTGCGGCTTCAACAGCAATTGTTGCAACATCTTCATCAATTCCAGCAACAGATTTCTCATATATTAATAATTCTTGTTTAATATGATCAGCTGATGTGCCCCAAATTCTTGCAACTTCTTCAACAGGAAGTCTGTAGATAGGTATATATGATCCCCAACCAGAAATGACTACATCTATTATTGGTTTCAAAGTATCACCACTATATACAAGCTTAGAAAATAAGATAAATATAATATTTTCGTTTTTTGGCTATTCTTTAATCGACAAAAAACGAAAATATTATATTTTATGTAATGAATCTATAAGTTCTTTTACATTTTCTTTTTTTGATATGATTAAAGGAATTCTTTCTAGTTTAGCTAGCTCTATAGCTAATTTATCTAATTTTTTTATACCATGTAATATAATTGCTGATGGTTTAATAGGTGCTATACGTATGGCTACCATTGGAGATCTTCCAGTTGAAGTATTAGTAAATATTAGTGCTCTTTCACTTGTAGATCCAATAAGCTGAATAAAATCTGAACCTGACATGGACATAATAGCTTTTATACTATCTACTACAGTATAGCCTAAAATATATTTTGATGAAAATTCTTTATATATTATAAATTCACCATCGATTGCCTTTACCAATCTTTCTAATATAATTGGTGATGAAAATTCACATATATCTAAAATTGCATCAGAATAAGGTCTAGATATTACTGAAAATCTCTTTATTATTTTACCTCCTCTTTCTTCATCTATTTCTACAAGTGCTCTAACAAAGCGCTTTATAAATATGGAACCTGGGGATTTTCTTCTTCCTCCTTCATAATCGCTTATTACAGATGGAGAGATTCTCAATTTTTTTGCTAAATCTAATTGAGAAATCCCAAAAATTTCTCTCCAACGCTTCATGGCCTCACCAGGAAAATCAGATAGTACTATTTCGCCTATTATTCTTTTTAAAAGGTACTCCTTAGAAGCCTCCAAAATATTACACCATAAATATTTAGATAATACAAAAATATTAAGAATTACTTATATGAATTGGGGGCTGTAGGCTAGCTTGGTCTAGACTGCGAGGCTCGGGCCCTCGTGACCCCGGTTCAAATCCGGGCAGCCCCATTATTTTAACAAAAAATAGTCCAAATAAAATTTAAAAAAAGAAATCTTTTTTAGTTAAGGATTCCTTCTTTTTTAAGAATCCCACGAGCAGCAATAATACCTGTTGCAGCAGCACATACTAGACCTCTAGAAAGACCTACACCATCTCCTGCAACAAATATATTTTCAATAGGAGTTTCTAAGTCCTTATTGACTTGAAATCTATTTGCTGAGAATTTTATCTCAGGTGCATAAAGTAAAGTAGAAGATGAGGCAACACCAGGTATTATTTCATCTAATTTTTCTAATGCTTCAAGTATATCAGAGACAATTCTATGTGGCATTGCCATGGCTATGTCGCCTGGAGTAGCAGATTTTAAAGTAGGAATGATATGAGAATGAGATATTCTATTCCATGTAGATCTTCTACCCATTCTTAAATCGCCTAATCTCTGTATTAATGGCTCTCCACCACCAAGTATAGTGGCTTGCTGTACAACAGACATGCCATAAGCAGTAGTATCTTCAACAGGCTCTGTAAGAGTTATTCTTACAAGAAGAGCAAAATTACTATTTTCTGAAAGTTTATCAGACATGGAATGGCCATTAACACCAATAAAACTATCATATACTTCTTTAACAACAAAACCACGATGATTTACACAAAAAGTCCTTACAAAATCATCATATGTATCAGTATATATATGAAATTTTGGATCTCTACTTACAGCAATTACAGGATCCATTACAAATGAAGGCACTTCAACTCTTACACCAATATCTATAGGCTCTGGTTTTGTTGGAATGCCAAGTCTTTGAGCCAATTTTTTAGCCCAATCTGCTCCAACTCTTCCTGGAGCTAATAGTATGTATTTACAATCGATCACTCTATTGCCTTCTAATATTATTTGATTTTTTCTTATATCCTCAACTTTAGTCTCAAGAAGAAATTTTACGTTTAAACGTTCTAAATCTTCTTTGAAATTTTTAATGACTAAAGGAGCTCTATCAGTTCCTATATGACGTTGAGTAATTGGTATGAATTTTATTCCAACAGATGCTGCTCTTCTTTGTAATTCCATAGCCTCCTCTGTATTTCCATGAGATAAGCGTTCAGGTGCGCCATATTTTAAAAATATAGAATCTACATAATTTACTAGTTTATTGGCTTCATCTTCATCAACAAATTCTAGTAGATTTCCACCTATGTCTGGTCTTAGATTCAATAAGCCACTAGATAATGTTCCTGCACCACCTACTCCACTCATTATATTACAAACTGGACATTTTGTACATTTTTTGTAATTTTGTACTGGACATATTCGCTTATCTACATCGTAACCTTGGTCAATTACTACTACAGATAACTTACTCTTGTTTGCAATTTCATATGCTGCAAACATTCCAGCAGGTCCTGCACCTACTATACCAACATCAAATTTCAATTACTAACACCACAATGATTGAATAAAAACAGAGGAAGTATTTATTTTTCTTTCTCAATTTAAAGAATATGTGAATAATAAAAAGTTGATGATAGAAGAAGAAAATAGTAAAAAATTAGAAAAAGCAATAAAAGCAGTAGAATCTTTATCAGTAAAGAAGTATATATTTAAGCCAAGTAATAGGATAATATGGATAGTTGTAGGAAAAGAGAAGGAATATTTTGTAATTCCTAATATATATTGTCAATGTAATGAATTTTATATAAATGTTGTTGTTAGAAGAAAAAGTAAGACTTGTTATCATATACTTGCACAATCAATAGCTGAAAAAACTGGAAAATATGAAGTTTATGAAGTAGCTGATGGTGATTATAAAAGACTTATTAATGAATGGAAGAAAGAAAGTATTTAGAATATGTGATTGAAAATGGATATTAGTGATTATTTAATAAAAATCACAGGAAAAAGTGAGAAGGAATTAAAAGAACTCATTGAGGAGAAGAAGAAGAGTTTAGGTTATTTAGTAGACGATGAAATAGCTCTTCGTCTTATAGCAAAAGATTATGGAGTTATTATATCAGAGTATAAGCCTGATATAGAGGTTAAGATAGAAGATCTAGTACCAATGATGAAAAATGTGACTTTGGTTGTGACTGTAGATAGAGTACTTGGGATAAAGGAATTTATTAAAAAAGATAACAATAAGGGAAAAGTTGGAAAAGCTATTATAAGGGATGAAACAGGCTCGGCCTTTCTAGTTGTCTGGGATGATAAAACAGAGTTTCTACATAAACTCAAGCCAGGTACAGAAATACTAATAAAACAAGCATATACAAGAGAGGGGTTTGATGGATCATTAGAGATTCATATTGGAGATAAAGGAGAAATACAAATAATCAATGAAAGAAAGTATAAAGGAATAGTATGGAAGGTTTATGATCCTATTAAATATAAGAAAAAAGATGGAAGTGAAGGAAAGATTATGCATTTTATTTTAAAAGAAGGAGAAAACTATACTAAAGTCTTTGTTTGGAATCCAACAGATGAACTCTTAGGTAAGATAATTGAAGGAAGTTATGTTGAAATTTTAGGAGGTAGAATAAAAAGTTTTGATAAAGATATTGAAATATATATAGATAATGAAAATGATATAATAGTTTCTCATGAAAAAATATCTCCTATTCCACTGAATAAAAATAAATTAAAAGATGTAAAACCAAATATGGAAAATTTAATTATTGAAGGTATAGTTGATGATAATCCAATCTTTGGAGAAACTCAAACAGGAAAAAAATTTGCTAAAATTCTACTAAGAGATGAAGATTTCGTACTTCCCATAATATTTTGGGGGGAGAAATCTGAAATATTAAAAAATATTAAAAAAGGTACAAAAATATTAATAGATGGATGTTATTCAAAGATTAGGGATAATGGTTTAGAAATAATAGTTAGTAGATGGAGTAAAATAAGGATAGGTTGAGTTCTATGGGAGGAAGAAAAAGAAAGAAAGTAGTAAAAAAAGTTAAGAAGACCATACCAAAGATTTTTGTGTGTCCAAACTGTGGAGGGAAAAGTCTTACTATTTCTATTAATAAAGATGAGGAAAAAGGAGGAAGGGTTGCCATAATAAAATGTGGAAGATGTAATATATCAGACACCATAGAAGTAGCAAATATTGAGGATATTGTTGATGCTTATGGTAAATTTATCGATAGATATTATGGTGTGGTGAAAAAAGAAAATGTTGAAAAAAGTTGAAAAGTATTTAGTATCTAAAATTGAAGAAAAGGGTTGTATTCATATTGCATTAATAGATCCAGAAAAATGCAATCCGGAAGATTCTAAATATATTTCCAAAATGATTAAAGAAGCAGGTTCTAGTGCAATAATGGTAGGAGGTTCTACATATTTTGGAGAGAAATTAGATGAAGTAATAAAAGGATTGAAAAATGGTTCTGATCTCCCAGTTATAATATTCCCAGGAAATATTGCAAGTATTTCTAAGTATGCTGATGCTATATGGTTTTTATCTGTTTTAAATTCTTTAAATCCCTATTATATAACTGGAGCTCAAGCTATGAGTGCAAGAATAATAAAATCATATAATTTAGAAGCAATACCTCTAGCTTATATTATAATAAGTCCAGGGGGTACTGCTGGTTTTGTAAGTCAAGCAAATCCCATACCTGTAGATAAGCCTGAAATTATTGCAATGTATGCTCTTGCTGCTCAATATATGGGTATGAGATTTGTTTATATTGAAAGAGGCTCAGGAGTAAGTGAACCTATTCCACCAATAATAGTTAAGAAGATTAGAGAGATATTAGATGAGAGTCATTTGATAGTTGGAGGAGGCATAAAGAATAAAGAGCAAGCAAAAGAAATTGCAAAAGCAGGTGCTGAAATAATAGTTACAGGAACAATATTAGAAAATAATATAGAGGTGTTAAAAGATATTGTAGATGGTATAGAGGAAGGAGTTAATGCAAAAACTTATTAAGAAAGAACTTATAAGAAAATCTTTTCATATTTTAGGAATAACTATACCTATGATGTATATTCTATTTGGAAAAGATTTAACAATTCTTTATCTTTCAATATTATTAATAATTTTCATTCTTATTGAATTTATAAGAATAAGAGTGCCCATACTTTTTCCTCTATATAGAGTTTCAGAAGAAATTGCAAGAAGTTTTGAAAAAACTGCATTAGCATCGTATATGTATTTTTGTGTAGCTTCTCTGATTATTGTTTTCTTTTTATCAATAACCTCAGTTATTATAGGTATAACTTCAGCACTTATTGGAGATACAATATCAGCAATTAGTGGAATCTTACTAGGAAAACATAAAATAAAGAATAAAACAATAGAAGGGAGTCTTTTAGGGATGTTAGCTGTAATTATCATCTCCTATATATTATCTAGTTTACTATTTAGTAATATAATAATCATTCCCATAATATTAGGAATAAGTTTTTTTATTTTTGACATTATAGATTTTAAATTTGATGATAATTTTATATTACCATTAGGAATGAGTCTAATATGTAATTTATTGGAGGTAATTCTATGATTTGTGATATAGATACTCAGAAATATTTTTCTGATTTAATTAATCATGTAGATAAATTATATGAAATTGCAAATAAAGCAAGAAGCAAAGGATTAGATCCTGAGACCTATGTTGAAATTTATAAAGCTGAGGATTTAGCTGCAAGAGTTGAAGGACTAATTGGGATTAGTGGGATAGGAGAAAGAATAAGAGAACTAAAAGAAAAATTATCAAGAGAAGAAGTTGCATTTAAAATAATAGAGGATATAATAAATGGTAAATTTGGTAAATTTGATGATGAAGTAGCTGCTGATAAAGCTTTAAGAGTTGCATTGGCTATTATGACAGAGGGAATTACTGCTGCGCCATTACAAGGAATAGAAAAGGTTAAAATTAAAAAGAATTCTGATGGAAGTAAATATCTTGCAATATATTATGCAGGACCTATGCGATCTGCAGGTGGTACAGAACAAGCACTTACAGTTTTATTTGGTGATTACATAAGAATTCTTCTTCATTTAGATAGATACAAAATAACTAATGAAGAAATAGGGAGATTTATTGAAGAATTAAGATTATATGAAAGAAAAGTAGGAAGATTTCAATATCATCCATCAGATGATGATTTAAGAAGAATATTAAATTATTTACCTATTGAAGTGACGGGCCCTCCAACAGATAAATATCAAGTCTCAGTTTATAGAAATCTTGAAAGAATAGAGACAAATTATGTAAGAGGAGGAGCGTTAAGAGTTGTAAATGATGGAATTTATGGTAAAGCTGAGAAATTAAGGAAGATTGTAGAGAAGATTGGACTTGATTGGAGTTGGTTAAATGTAAAATCTAAAAAAAGTGAAGAAAATCAAGGAAAAATTCAGCCTGATGATAAATATTTAGTAGATGTTGTAGGAGGTAGACCTATATTTTCACATCCTTCAAGATTTGGAGGTTTTAGATTAAGATATGGTCGTGCAAGAAATACAGGACTTGCTGCTGTTGGAATTAATCCAGCAACTATGATAATACTAGAAAGTTTCATTGCAGTAGGTACTCAATTAAGAGTAGAAAGACCAGGGAAAAGTGCAACTATAACACCAGTAGATACAATTGAAGGGCCAATTGTTAAGTTAAAGAATGGAGATGTAATAAGAGTAGAAAATATTGAAATTGCAAAAAGAGTAAAAGATGATATTGAAGAAATCCTCTTTCTTGGAGATATGTTAATTGCTGTAGGAGAATTTTTAGAAAATAATCATAGATTAATGCCAGCAGGATATTGTGAAGAAATTTGGGCAGAAGAACTTAGAAGGAAAATAGAAGGAAACATTGAAAAAATAGCAATGGAATTAAGTATTAGTATAGAACGATTAAAAGAATTTATTGAAAATCCATTATTATGTAAGCCAAATGAAGAAGAAGCTTTAATAATTTCTAGGAAATTAGGAATTCCATTGCACCCAAGATATACTTACTTCTGGGAAAATATAAGTATTGAAGAGTTGAAGATCCTTCAAGAATGGTTAGGTAATATTAGAGATTATTCTGAAGTTCCTTTAAAAAATGAAAGTTTAAAAAGAATATTAGAAAAAATATGTATTCCACATAAGTATAATAAAGAAAGAAATTCAATTATTTTTGAAGATAAAAAAATAATTGAAGCTTTATTTTCTTTTAATAATAACCCTAATAATGAAGAAATTAATGATAGTATTGAATATCTTAGTAGATGTTGTGGAATTAAGATAAAAGCTAAGGGAAGATCTTTTATAGGAGCAAGAATGGGAAGACCTGAAAAAGCAAAAGAAAGAGTTATGAAGCCTCCAGTCCATGTAATTTTTCCAGTAGGATTATCAGGTGGTTCACAAAGAGACATTGTAAAGGCTATGCAATTAGGAGGATTTGAAGTAGAAATTGTATTAAAAAAATGTCCTAAGTGTAATGTAGTAGTTTATGAAAATATTTGTAGAAAATGTAATAGTAGAACTATTCAGTTTTATTATTGTCCAAATTGTGGTAATTATTATGAAGTGGATACATGTAGAAAATGTGGAACTAAAACAATACCATTTAATAAAAGAATGATTTCTATAGATAATTTCTTTGAAAAATTATCTAAATTTGGTATTAGTAAAAATAGCGTAATCAAAGGAGTAAAAGGATTAACAAATACTAAAAAAATTCCAGAGATAATAGAAAAAGGAATTTTAAGATATAAGCATAAAGTATTCATATATAAAGACGGAACTATAAGATATGATATAACTAATGCTCCTCTTACTCATTTTAAACCATCAGAAATTGGAGTAAGTATAGAAAAACTTAGAGAATTAGGCTATACAAAGGACTATAAGGGTAATGAATTAAAGCATGAAGATCAAATATTGGAATTAAAAGTTCAAGATATAATAATACCAGAAAGTTGTGCAAAATACCTATATAGAGTTGCAAACTATGTTGATGAACTTTTGAAAGAGGTATATGATCTAGAACCATTTTATAAACTTAGTAGTTATAAGGACTTAATAGGACATCTTGTAATTGGACTAGCACCTCATACTTCTGCAGGTGTTATAGGTAGAATAATAGGATTTACAAAAGCATCAGTATGTTATGCACATCCATTTTGGCATTCTGCAAAAAGAAGAAATTGTGATGGAGATGAGGATGCTATAATGTTAGCATTACAAGCATTAATAGATTTCTCAAAACATTATTTACCAGAAAAAATAGGAGGATTAATGGATGCTCCGTTAGTATTAACAACAATAATCGACCCATCAGAAGTAGATGATGAATGTCATAATATTGAAGCCATGGAAAGATTACCATTAGAATTTTATTTATTATGTGAAGAATATAGTGAGCCAAGTGAGGTCTTAGAATTTATAGATATAATTAAGAAGAGATTAGGAGGACAAAATCAATACATTAATCTACATTTTTCAATATTTAATAATAATATAGCTAATGGTCCTTTGGTTACAGAATATGATAAAATAAGAAATATGGAAGAAAAAGTTAGAAAACAGCTCTATTTGGCAATGAAGATACGTGCTGTTGATGCAGAAGATGTAGCAGAAAGACTATTAAAACATCATTTTATACCTGATTTAGCTGGTAATTTTAGAGCATTTCTTACTCAAAAATTCAGATGTGTAAGATGTGGTACAAAGTATAGAAGAATTCCATTAAAAGGAAGATGCTTGAAATGTAATAATGAGCTAGTACTATCTGTTCATGAAAAGAACATAAGTAAATATCTTAATATCGCATATTTTCTTTCTAAGGAATTTAATCTTGATAATTTTATGAAACAAGAAATTGAACTTATTGAGAGAAGTCTAAATAATTTAATCAAAAGCAAAAAAGAAATTTCACTAGATAAATTCATATCACAGTGATTTTAATAAGTCCATATCAAAAATAATTCCCTGAATCTCATTTTTTGCATTTATCACAATTAATTGATCAACATCATATTTTTTCATTTTCATAGCACATTCACTAATACTAGCATTTTCAAGTATGGTAATACAGGGGGTGGACATTACCTGATGTAGAGGTATTTCTGGTAAAGTTATCTTTCCTTTAGTAATCAAAAGAAATGATGTAGTCTCCCAATCCCATTCTTGTCCTTCAGATCCTGTTTTTAAAATTGTTTTCTTCTCTTCTATTTTAATTTCACTATATTTTATTAAATCAGTTAAAGATAATATTCCATTAATTTGCTCATTACGATTAATTGATAGAACTATATGCGATCCCGTTATTATCATTATTCTTCCAACAAGATTTAAAGGAGTATTATCCCAACAAATTAATCCTACTGGAGACATTATATCCTTAACTTTAAGATTAGATGTTGATTTTATTAATAATTTATGGACTATATCTCCTATGGTAATTATTCCAACAAGTTCTTTATCTATAACAACAGGAATTCTTCTATATCCCTTTTCTCGCATAATCTTTATACAATCAGATAAAGAAGTGTCTGGAGTGATTGTAATAACATTTTTGTTCATAATAAGAGCAATTTGTTCTTCATCTCCTTTTTTCAATAAATTTTCTCTTGTAACTATTCCAACAATTTGCTTTGTACCTTTTTTTACCACAGGAAAACCAGATACTTTTTTCTCAATGAATTTTTTAAAAATCTCATCTCTATTACCAGGTACTTCTACATATACCACATCTTTATTCATTATATCTCTTACATAAATCAAAATTATCCACCTAAAAATTACAATTACATGGAATATTCTTACATCGTGGACATTTTGAATACTTTTCTAAAAAACATTTAGAAATATCAATATTTAATACATTTGCTAATGAAAAGAGCCATGCAAGTACATCAGCTATTTCTTCTTTTATGCTTTTATCATCTTTTTTCCTTATAGCTTCTGCTAATTCTCCTACTTCTTCAATAAACCAAATGAAAGTTCCCTCTAAACCACGCTTCTTATCACGTTCACCATAAATTTTTAGCATTAATTCTTGTGCTTCACTTATTTTCATTCTCATTACCTTATTTTTATATGCTCATAAGCATCATTAATTGATGAAAAGCAATATTTTACTTTTTGAAAATCTTTTCTTAATTCTATAACCTTATCTCTAATAGTTCTTGAGTCCTTCTTATCTACTACAGCCATTTTTATTAAATTAGCAATTTCAATCATCTCTGTTTTACCCATACCTAAACGTGTGACTTCTTGAACGCCTATTCTTATGCCTCCAGGTGCTCTATAATCTCTTTTCATCCTTTTATCGTATGGTAAAAGATTTCTATTCACTAGTATATTACATTCTTCTAATTTCTTTTCGATTTCAAAACCATTTCCATATTTTGAAACATCAATAAGAATCATATGAGATTCAGTAAATCCTCTTTTTTCATATAATACATCAAAACCAAGCTCATATAATGCTTGTGCTAATGTTTTAGAATTTGATACTATTGCTCTTGCATATTCTTTATAAAATTTAATAGCTTCAGCAAAAGCTATGGCTACACCTGCAACTGCATGAAGATGATGATTGCTTACAAGACCTGGAAAAACAATTTTCTTTATTGTTTCAGCATATTTAGACCAAGAGGCAATAGCGCCATGCTGAGGGCCTGCTAATGTTTTATGTGTACTCATAGTAAAAACATCAGCACCTTCACGTAAAGGATCTTGAAAAATACCTCCAGCTATAAGACCTGCGACATGTGCCCCATCATAAATAACTTTAGCATCATAAGTTTTAGCAATATCTGCAATTTCCTTTACAGGATGTGGGAATAGAAATACACTAGCACCTAATATAAATAATTTCGGTTTTTTACCATTAGCTTCTAATTCTTTTATTAGAGATACAGTTTTATCTATATCAATATTGAAGTCATCCTCATTAAATGGATAGTTATATATCTCTAATTCTCTTATAGCGCCAGCAGTACCTCCAATTGTTTTTTTACCATGACTAATATGACCACCGGTTGGTATTGAACATGCAAAAGCAATATCATATGGATTAGCAAATGCTGAAAATGCAGCTAAATTAGCAACAACACCAGAAATAGGCCTAACATCAATAAACTCAGCATTAAATAATATTTTGCCAAGCTCTATAGCAATTGATTCTACTTCATCTATGTATTTACAACCTGCATAAAGTCGTTCACCTACCCAACCTTCTGCATACCTATTTCCAAAATCACTTGCTAATGCTTCTCTAACAGCAGGACTTGGAATATTTTCACTAGCAATGAGTGGAATAGCATTTTTCATCATTTCATGATGTGCTTCTATACATCTAAGAATATTTTCATATGCTATTTTAACATCTATTTTCTCTTCATTCATAGCTTTATTACCTTATTATATTTTTGAGGATAAAATTAATAAAGGAATCGATTTCATTAATATATGATAAAAAATGCCAAAGAAAGAAAGAAAAAGAGAAGGCCCAATGCCAGTAACAGGCGCAGGATTGATAAGATTCTTTGAAGAAGAAATACATGGTGTAAAAGTAAAGCCAGTATATGTTATTATTAGTTGTATGATATTGATTACAAGTGTAATTTTAGCACATTTATTACTAGGATAAAATTCATATAATCGATTTAGCATCTATACCAATTTTTCTCAAGGATTTAGCTAATTCTTTTGCATAACCATGAATTGTAAGTACTTTCTTTGGATTACATTTTGAAATAAAATCAATTAATTGAGGATAATCTGAATGAGAACTTAGAGGAAAACTAATATCAACATTCTTTATATTTTTATAAACTGCTGCCCAACCAGTTATTATACCTATTTTAGAATTTGGATACTTAGTTCTCAGTTTGTTTATATTACAATTATAGGGAAAAAGAACCACACAGTCCTTACTTTCGATCAACTCCTTTCCATCTTCATTTAAATCATAAAATATTAAATTCTCACCAAAACTTCTAACAACTTCATTTATTTTAGATATTTTAGAATGTGTGACCACAGGGATAGAAGAAAATTTATTGAATAGCTTAGTTATTTCTTGAGCCTTACCTAATGGATAAACTAAAAGTATAGGAAGAAAACCATTATTGATCATTTTTGCAGTCCATGAAATTATATCTAGATATACTTCTTCACGAGGGGGAAAGACAATCCCTGGCCTGCCATATGTGGCTTCTGTTATCATGATATCACACTCAATTGGTGATATAGCCTCTTGTATCAAACTTCTTGAAAAATTGAAATCCCCAGTATACAAGAGAGTCACATCTCTATTTTTAATAATTAATGCTGCAGATCCAAAAACATGACCTGAATTTATGAAATGAAGCTCTAAATTTTGAATTTCTACTCTCTCACCATAACTGCAAGGTATAACATTTTTTATCTTCTTATTTGTTAAAACCTCCCCTATGGCAATAGTTTGAGAAGTAGAATACTTTAAGCAATATTCATTTAATAAACCATAAATATGATCTCTATGAGCATGAGAAATAAATACTGATGAAATCTTATTAGTTTTAATAATAGGATCTAACATAATTTCGAAGTTATTAGTTCTAACAACTATCCCATTATCCCAATATACATCAATCAAGATTGCTCACTTAATAATTAATTAAGTATAAAGTTTTTATTCTTTTTACTTAATTGAGTATTGGGAGATTGATTGCCAGCAGATAAATTTGTAGAAAAGTACAAAAGTATTTTCAGTCTTCCTAAAGAAAGCCATATTTTGATATTAATAACAATATTTAGCATTATCGTAAATATAGTTAATTATTTTATGATTAATAACTCAATATTTATACTATTATATAGGATTATATTTGTCTATTTAATTCCTGCTATAGTAGGTAGTTATATAATATGTAATATTTTAAAAGGTAGTTTCTTTAATAAAAGGAGAGTCCTTGGTCTTGTATTCACAGGTATATTAATAATTGGAGTGGTAGATGTAATTAGTGCAATATTATTTAAAATACTTAATGGAAATTTATCATTAGAAAAAATATATTTTATAACAAGTGGAGCAATTACATTACTTTATGGAATAGTAATTGGAGCAATAACAGTAATAGATATTAAAAAACTCTTTATTACAAGTACTATTCACCCAATATTAATAATATTGTTCAGTATAATACAAATGATTATTTTAAAAGAAGATTTCTTATTATATTTATTTAGTTTTATAGTTATTATTATTTTCTCATTTGTTATTACATTAGCATATTTAAGATATGTAGAGAAAGCAGGAAAAGAAGTTTTAGGATTAAGTAGTTTAATATTATTCAGAGCATTTATAGAAGCAATGATGATGGATAAAACTGGATTATTGGAAAAATTATTGAAAATAGTCTCAATTGTCAAAGATGCAGATATTAGAATTATTGATTTTAAAGGAAAGAAGACTTCTGGAAGAGTAATAGTACCAAGTATTCATTTTGGGCCTTTCAAAAAAGTAGGAAGTAGTGAGTTGCCTAGTAAATTAGCAATAAGAC
>Ga0209225_1000410_pt1 | contig 50855 bp, 60 predicted proteins | sample WasSprMetagenome_FD_184732 | JGI IMG/M metagenome (GOLD analysis project Ga0209225, IMG submission 184732) | Sulfidic aquatic microbial communities from Washburn Spring, Yellowstone National Park, USA - WS (SPAdes) (version 3) | ecosystem: Environmental > Aquatic > Thermal springs > Hot (42-90C)... | reverse complement strand
CGTTCAGCCCAATCCTTTGGTATACAAACAAAGAAAGTGCCGCTTGGGGTGCGTTGAACCTTACGAACTTCACCCATCAAACCACCATAATACATACATGGATGCAAATATATTAACACATCTAAAACAAGCATTCATTATATAAACTTAAGCAGAGGCGTCGATATTGAAGAATAAAGTTATAATTGGCATAGATTTGGCTGGCAAACAGAAAAATCCCACAGGTTGGGCTTTGTGGGAAAACAAAATTGTGGAAACTGCACTTATTTACACGAATAAGGAAATTTTAGAAAAAATCGCTTGTGCTAAGCCCACAATTATAGCAATCGATGCCCCACTTAAACTCCCAAAAAATGGTTTACTTAGAAAAGCGGACAAGGAGCTAATAAAAAGGGGATACCGCGTTTTCCCGCCGGGCTTGCCAGCCATGAAAAGGCTAACCCTCCGCGCAATCAAACTAAATAAGTTAATAGCGGAAAAAGGAATAGAAACAATAGAAGTGCATCCCACATCAACTCGTAGGGCGCTTAACATGCCATTAAAAGACTGGAGAGAAATCCAAAAAACCTTAGAAAAAATAGGCTTAGAAGGAAGCCTAAAAGTGCGCACTTTAAAACCCCATGAAATTGACGCGGTGACCGCCGCCCTAACAGCCTACCTCCATATGCATAGCTTAACAGAGGCCTTAGGCGACGAGGAAGAAGGGTACATAGTAATACCCAAAAAGCAAGACTGGAGAAAAATTAAACTATGAACAACACTGAAAAACTGCAAAAAGCTGTAGAATTAACTCTTACAGCAGGGTACCAGCTAAACAAAGAAGCTTTCGAATTTCTAAACACCGTAGCCGCAACAGAAGACCCTGTGGAAGTTGTGAATAAGGCATTGGAAAAAATAGAAACCCTAAAGGAAAAGCCCTTATTCATTGAAAGAAGCTTCTTAGAAGAGCTTACAAAGAAACCGGAACCCCTCGAAGAAGGCTTTACACAGCCAAAGATAGAAGAAGCCAAAGCATTACCCATGCCTGAACCAGAGCCGCATAGGCAAATCCTAGAAGGGAAAAAGGTCTTCCGCCCTTATGCAAAAGAAGTTGAAGCAAACCTAAACATAATAGAAGATTTTGGTAGCAAGTTAAACTCTAGTGGAGCGATGGAGGATTATCTGGAATATTTCCGAGATAGATTTAAGCGTATTGAGAAGCTTTTAAGGCAGAGAATAGACACTAAAAGTGCAACATCAATAATTGAAGCCTTAAAGGCTCCGCCCAACACTAAGCTTAAAGTAATAGGCATGATCACTGAAAAGCGAGAGCATAAGCAAAGGGTTTTCCTAACAGTTGAAGACATGTCTGCAAATGCCATGGTGCTTGTGCCCCAGAACGCCTCAGTAGAACTTTTAAATAAAGCAAGGATGCTCTTGCTCGATCAAGTTGTCTGCTTAAGTGTTACGAAAACAAGAGGCAACTTGTTAATTGCTGAAGATATAATAATGCCTGATATAGCCCAAAGGTCTCAGAACAAGGCTTCTGTTCCAGTTTATGCGGTACTCACCTCAGACATGCATGTGGGCAGTGTAATGTTTCAAAAGGAAGCATTGAATCGTTTCATTTTGTGGCTTAATGGCAAATACGGAAATGAAGAGATGCAGGAAATAGCAGGTCACGTGAAATATGTTTTGATAGCAGGCGATGTCGTCGACGGAATAGGCGTTTACCCAAACCAAGTTAAGGAATTGGCAGTGAAAGACATTTATGAACAGTATAGGCTGGCTGCAAAGTTCATTGAACAAATTCCAGACTACATAGAAGTGGTAATTATACCGGGAAATCATGATGCTCCAAGAAAAGCGCTGCCGCAACCACCAATTTCAAACGCCTTCCTCGAAACACTGCAAGAGTCGAGGAAAGTTTACTCTTTAGGAAATCCAAGCTTTCTAAGTCTCCACAAAGTGGAAGTACTAATTTACCATGGACGCAGCCTCGACGACGTTATATCAACAGTTCCTGGAATAGATTATGCCCACCCAGAGAAGGCTATGACCCTTTTACTGCAGTGCCGCCATTTAGCGCCTGTTTACGGTGGAAAAACGCCTTTTTCGCCTGAAAATAGGGATTTTTTGGTTATTGAACGCGCCCCAGACATTTTCCATGCAGGACACGTGCATACCTTGGGGTATGCAAATTATCGGGGGGTGTTGGTTGTTAATTCAGGATGCTGGCAAAAACAGACAGCGTACATGAGAAGACTGGGGTTTGTTCCAACACCAGGCTTGGTTCCTGTAGTAAACCTTCAAACATTGGGGGTTAAAACTCTTTCATTCATCTAGCTTAGCCCGCGTGCAATCAGCCGCGCAACCCGGAGAGGTTCAGGTACCCTACCGCAAACTGTTAAGGCTTTTATCAGTCTCTTAGTCCATTGGATATCCGTGCCTAGAATTTCAATGTAAAGGGGGTTTTCTTCAGCTAAGGCCTTTACTTTTAGGATGGGGCCTAATTTCTCAAATACGCTCCAGCGGGTTTGCCAGTCTCTAAAGTGTGCATGAAGCGCATGCTTTACTGCTTTATTGTCTGGTTTTGTTCGCGAAATAATGGTTACGGGCTTTCCAAATTTCTTAAAGAGAATTGTTGGGTCAATGATGTTGAATCCTGCAAAAGAAACCCCAGCAAGCATAACTGCCTCAAAGTTCCATTTATTTAGAATTTTAACAGTTTTTTCTGTTGCATCTAAACCATCAACTTCTATCTTTGCGAACTTTACATCTTCAATTTCTAATCCTTTGAAAAGAACTACTGCAAGGAGAGCCTTTTTAGTAATCCCTTTTTTGAAGCTCCCATCTTCAATTCCTACCACTAGCATTTTTTGAAAGGCATCTTGGTTCATAATCAATCAAGCGTCCAAGCCTAACATCACTAGAGAACGCTTCTCTAATAAGTGTACGCGTAACCTCTAACCGAATCTTCTTTGTCCGTCCATACCTCCCCATGCTTACAACTTGGGCATTTAACAAACCCAATGCGTCAAGCTCATTAACCAGAGTGCTTACACGGCGCTGCGTTAATGGGGTTACAGCCAACTCTCCGCAGAGCTCATTGTAAATTTCATATATTTCGCCTGTCACTGCACGGTAACCATTTGCTTTAACCATGTGGAAAACACTTAAAACCACAAGCTTCGCATGCAAAGTAAGGTTCGCCAAAGCTTCCACAACACGGTTATGCTCAATAAGCTTTTCCGCCTCCCTAACATGCTCTTCGTTAATAACACTTGCACCTCTACGCTCTGCAACCTCACCAGCAACCCTAAGCAAATCCAAGGCTCGCCTAGCATCACCATGTTCCGCTGCTGCCAAAGCTGCACAGAGGCTTAGGGCTCCTTCGCTTAACGCCCCTTCACGTAGGGCCATTTGTGCTCTTTCGAAGAGGATGTTTTTTAATTCGCTTGCATCATAAGGCCTGAAAACGATTTCTTCCTCGCTGAGGGAGCTTAAAACTCGCGGGTCGAGAAATTCCTTTAGTCTTAGATCGTTGGAAATGCCGATAATGGAAACTTTGCTGTGGGATAATGTTTCATTAATTCTTGTAAGTTCGTATAGAAGGATGTCGCTTCGAGCCTTTACTAGGGCATCTACTTCATCCAAGGCTACTATAAAAATTGTTTTCAGTTCTTCTAAGCCTTTCCTAAACCTGTCAAAAACCTCTCCAACAGATAAACCGGTAAAGGGAACAATAAGCTGAACGCTCTGACATAAGCTAGAGAGAATACGATATTCGGTGCCTGCCAAACGACAATTGACATAACAAAAGTCAACAGGCGCGTTAATCTCCCTCGCCTTGGTCTCCAACCAATTCAGCACATATTTTGTCACTGCAGTCTTCCCAGTTCCAGTTTTTCCATACACAAAAATGTTTGAGCATCTCGCACCCTTCAGAACTGGGGCAACAGCCTCTCCAAGACGTCTAATTTGTTCCTCACGATGGGGCAGCTTTTCAGGTAAGTAATCGTGACGAAGGACTTCCCTATCTCTAAAAACACTTGTACTGTTAAAGAATTTGTTGAATACTTGATCGAGTATGTTTGTGTTGTTCATTATCTCATTTCTCCCTTTTTTCAAGTTTGCAGTAGAGGGAAATGCCTTTACTTTAAGGGTGGGAAAATAAGGCATGTCATACAGAAAAGTGAATAATTAGCCTAAAAATTCTAAAAAGTATAGGAGATTTGGTGTGTAAAAAAGGAAAAGGGAGACACCCCTAAGTTTCAACTGGAAATCTCTTAAGTGTACTAGTTAAAATTCTGATTTCTTTCTAAAAAGAAATATACTCTAAAAGGTAAGGACGTTTTAAAAGGTAAAAAACTTATTATTAAAAAATCTAAACAAAACAAGAAAATCATTACAAATGTTACTTGAAAACACAAGGTGGGCTTCCTTGTTTTCCAGTGGAAAATGTGGGGTGACTCTGTTTGCTTTATGAACATTTTCCTTGTCCTTTATAAGTTAGTTATTTTTTATTCTTGATTTTATTAATGTCTTAAAATTCAAATGAAGACTCACTAGCCTATTCGTTTTTCACAATTTGCAAACACCATGTGAAGTTGATTCTTTTATGTCTCTTTTTTAGCCTTTTCATTGCAATCGTTGACTTTTTTATGTTTTAAAAATGTGAATAGGTCACCCCTTCCTTTCTACTGGAAATAAACAGATATTGCTTCCTCTTTTTTCCTCAGCCATTTAGAATAAAACGTGAAGTTTGTAGTTAGAAAAACTGGAAAATTCTTCTTCTTTGCTCTTAAAATGCTCAATTTAAAGATTTTAGTTTTCTTTTCTTCACCGTAACAGCTATAACTTGTGAAGTGTAAACTTGTGAAGAACTAAAAGGTGCTTAGCTTTAGATGCCAGCGAAGAAAATGCGCATCGAAGTATTTGACAGCGAAGGTAACAAATATAGCATAGCCTTTGAAGGTCAAGTGACGCGGGATAAAGCACTCCGTATACTGGATTTAGTTGAACTGTTAGGCGGGGTGTCCAGCGGTGAAGCCAATCTTGGTGTTAACATTTTAAACAGTGAAAATTCAAAGTATGATAGACTTCGAATTTTAATTCAAAAATATTTCCCAGTGGCTTGGTTTTCTTCAAAAGAAGTTCAAGAGGTTTATGAGCGTGAGTTTAAAGAGCCAATAAGTCTCAGCACGGTGGCAACATACCTTTTTAGGATGACAAATAAAGGAATGCTTATTAAAGCTGGCGCTTCCAACCGCCTAAAGTATAGGGTTGCACCAAACATTCCCAACCCCACACTAAAACAGCAAATACCTTGATAAATTTCCACTATTTGTTAATACCGTGAAGACTGCATGGGTGTAAGGGGTAATTACAATGGATGCTAAAATCATGGAAGATTTAGCAAATATTAGAGAGAAGCTTAAAATTTACGTTGAAAAAGGGCGCATTACAGGTTCTATTGAGTTAAAGGGAGAACCAGTAATTTCCGTTAAGCCTGATCCTATGCAAATAAAGCCTCTTAGAAAAGTAAGCAATTACGAAGGACAATTTTTGGCTGTTGACTGTTCAACAAGAACTCTGAAGAGGGCTAATAATTGGGGCATTTACCTTATGCGGCCTTCATATGCCCTAGTTAAAGGGCGTGATGTGCTGTGGGGTTACGAGGAGAGGTTGTATGCTGCTGTTGGGGATATCCATGTCCGTCGTAAAATCCTTGAAGATTATAGATTAGAGTTGGAAAGTCAGTTGGCTCTGAGAATTATACGCGAGAAATTCGAAAATGTATACGACGGACATACCCCTCATGATTATGTTCTTTTAGATGGTGGGAGCTACTTCGGGGGCGAGAGAAAGTTTCGGGTTTCCCTTTACGATGAATGTAAAGAAAGGACAATATGCCTCCTTGCTATAAGTAAGAGCTCTCCCATTTTACACGATGAAAAAGGAAGAGACTTCATAGCTGCGGTGAGCGGGCTTTCCCCTTATCCCATCTGGGTTTACCCCTCCCTTAAAAAACCAGATAAAGAGGAACATCTCTACGGTGAGATCTCCGTGGTAAAATTATGCCAAGACAGTGGACGAGTTTTCCGTTGCGACATAATGGAATATTTGACAGCTTATGACGCAGTTGAAATCCTTTCCCCTTTAACCTTCATCTCTGAAGATCCTAGATGCCTTGGATATCCTATTCCTCTGTTCCTTGCCCACCATTTTTCCCGTCCATCCGAAGCGATGCTTCTCCATTACCACGATAAAGTTGAAAGCTTTCTTAAGGAAGAGGGCTTAATGGATTTACTTCGCCTTGAAGAATTGGCTTGCAGTTTTCCAGACGAAATTCATGGAGTAAAACACGCTTTTGAATGGGAGTGGATAGAACATGACTGAACCAATAGGATTTGTGTGTGGAACTGAAGGAGATAAAGTGGTTTTCTTTCTAAACTCTCAAGTAGCACTTTCTTTCGGGCAAATAGTGCGCATAGATTCTGGCGAAAGAAACTTCTACGCAAGGGTTGTTAATGCCCAAAGTAGTTCAACACTAAAAACCATTGAGCAGCTTCGTGAGGCTGACGGCAAGGAAGCGTTTGGACCATATTCAAGTTTCAGAAGCGTGGAGGCGGTTCTCTTTTTAGAAAAAAGGAAAGAAAGGGCACGCTCTCCAACGTTTAACCCAAACTATGGAGACAAAGTTTACACTATAAGCGAAGAAGACTGTTCTGTTCTCAAACTTTCCGGAGTGCTTGAAATTGGATGCCTCCGCTCAGGAGACCAACTTCTAGGCTCCGTGGGCATAAACATTGAAGCTCTCCCCCTTATGATGGGCATGTTTGGGATGACAGGCTCAGGTAAAACGAACGCTGAACTTATCCTAAACGCCCAAATCATTGATAACAGCCCAAAAACAGTAGCCTTAATCTTCGATTTTGCTGGTCAACTCCTTGAAGGAAAGGGGATTAGCCCCCAGAAAGGCCTTAAGGATCATCCGTTATTCCCTACTAAAGTTCAGTATTATTCTCCCAAAGACGGAAAGATGATTATAGGATTATACACAATCACCCCCAGTAAGCTTGCAATGATGTTTCCTGACATAGGCTATCCTCAATGGAGGCTCGCTAAGAAACTTTACGCGAAGCTAGGTAAGGTTTGGATTGAGAAAGCTAGAGAGGCTTACAGTGCTGAGGGATATGCCGGTGTAGGCCGCTTGGCTGACTATAAAATGAAACATGTTATCGAGGCTTTAATGCTGAAGCTTTCATCTTTGTCTGGAGAGCTTTTCCCTGCTTCTGACTATAGCTTCATCGACAGCGTTGTCCAAAACATATGCGGAGGCATAACATGCCTTGTGGACATTTCAGGAATGGGCTCAGAGGAGCAAAGCAGAATTGTATGCCTAACGGCTTCTGCTGTTGCAAACCATTATAAGCGTATGTGGGAGGAAAACTATGAGGAATGGCTGAAGCTTCCAACTCTTTTAATAACTCTTGAAGAGGCCCATGAATTCTTAGACCCAAACAAGCCTAGGACAATATTTTCCGACATAGCGCTGACGTATAGAAAATACCGCGTGGGACTTAACGCTGTAACCCCAAGACCTTCAAGAATCAACTTTGACGTTTTCGCCGAATTATGGACAAAAATTATTATGAAGACAGAACTGCGGAGAGACCGCGCTTACCTAACCGAAAGTACTCCATATTTGGAATACAGCGATACAGAAATTAAGATGCTAGACGTAGGCGAAGCCCTACTGATATCCGAACCAAAAATAAGGTTTGCTGTGCCTATAAAAGTAACCCACTACCCAGAATACCTAAACAGAAAAACAAGAGACTATGCGGTTCCTCCATCGGAAAACATTTCCGAAATGGAAAACCGCCTCAAAAATCTAAGACAACAACATTCTCTTCAACTTTAGCCTGTTACGCTGAGCCAGCCTCTGCTTTCTTCAGAAGCTTCTCCATTTCCTTCTTAACACCGTATTTGAAGGGAATCTTACTCGAATCCCTTTCCAAATAACCTCCCTCATAAAGCTTCTTCATCAATCTGGCAGTATGCTCCCTGCTGAGCTTAATTCTATCCTTAATCTCAGGAGCAGTTTTAGGGCCTTCTGCAGCCAGCATTTCCAGCACAGCCAACTCTGTTTCAGTTAGAGGCGCCAACGCTTTTTCTCTCTTTATGGGTATAACTGCCTCTACACTGGCTTCAGGAACCATTGACAATTTTTGGGCTTGTTCCTCCAACGACGATACCTTAGTGGTTAACGTCTCCTGTGACGCAACAATGTCACGAGTCTTCCTGTCCACTTCATCTAGTTTCGCCTGCATCTCCTTCAATTCTTCTGGGGCAATACTGACCTTCACCTCTAAACTGCTGACTTTACCTTCAAGACTCTCCACTCTTTTAAGGGCTTCAACGCTTCTTGAAGATGCTGCATCAACTTTGTAGGATATGGTTTCCAGTGTTTCAGCGGCATGTTTAAGCTCTCTGCTGAAGCTTAAAATAACATCATTAAAAGCTTCCTTAGCTTTCTCATATTCCCCCTTTGCCTTCACAATATGCCTGTAATATTCAAAAGCGGCACCAACCGCAACAGCAAAAAAGGCTCCTGCAAGAAACAATACCACTTCACTCATGCAAGACTCCTCGCGGTGCTCATGTAGCGCTTGCGTGATTTCAACATGTTACATCACACATCACAGTCTATAATGAACAAGATTTAAAGATTATGGTTTTCCAAACGTGAGGCGCTTATGACGTCACACATCACAAACATCACAATAATCTCTCCTCCTCTATGGTAAAAACATGCACTGTTGAAACACCTCATTAAAGCTGCTTTTTAAACTTTAGGCTTTTTTATTTGACTTTTGGCTTGCTTGCCGCACGCGATAACGATGCTTACTATTTTGTGATTTGTGATGTCACGGAAGCCCTTCCGAAGGATTTGCCAGCTGTTTTAGGCTTGTTTCAAGCCCTTCTCGTAGTATTTTTAGGAATTTTAGCTGTTCCTCCAATTGTGCATCGTTTATTGGCATGTTCTTGTGCGCTTCCACATATTCCTGTAGTTTGTTTGATATTTCGATATAGGGGTCTAAAGTTGTGCTTTCAAAGATTCCTAGGTATCCTAAAAGTAGTACCGTATAAATTGATTTTATGACATTTTCTTCAGCCTGTTTTAATGTTCTGTTAAAAGCTCCTCGGCTTATTTTTGCCTTTGTTAGCCTTAATCTGGCTTTTTCTTCGTATTTAAGCGGTTTACCTGAAATATTTTCAGCCAAAATATTGATTAGCAATGTTTCAAGCTGAGTTTTTGTTAAATGGCTATTTTTAGCCAATATTTTTACAATGGGGTCTTCTAGCGACTTTTTTAGCCATATTTGGACGTTTTCCTTTAACTTCATTTCTTTTCCTTCTGAGCCTTTTTAAATGGATACATTTTTGTATACAAGCACTAATTAAAACTTATTGGAGAGCCTTCCACTATGTTAGATTTCAAACATGCCTAAAGGAAAAATGGCTAATAAAACGTAAAAGGACTTCTTAAATTCTTACTTTTACAATTTTAGCCTTAAAAAGTTGATATTCGCCGATTAACCTTCTAAAAACAGCGTAGTTCAAGTTTAACCCTAATATGCAATTAGGATAAAAGTGCTTTCTTATTCTAACTGTTCAAGCTTCCAGCCTTTGGAGAATTTACGCAAGGAGTGTGAGCCTATTTCTTGTTGCGCTCAATAATTTTAAATTTATGGGTTTTATAGGAACTAATCTGCTTCTATAAAGAGGTTGGGCACGCTGGCGTATTAATGATTGTGATGATGTGACATCACCTATCACGGCGAAGTCACGCGTGATGATGATGGTTATTTGTGATGCTACTGGTGTGTGATTTAACTGTGATTTCGTGCTTTCACGGGTTACTAAAGGGTTTCAGTTTTCACCTTTATTTTTTCAAAAATTTCTGGGCGTAAGTCTCTTAATGTGGGAACAAAAATTTCTACAGGCCTAATGTCCGCGTAGTCAATTTCGCCGACGACCAAGTTTTCCTCGTCATACTCTGCTTTTGCTATTATGTTTCCATTTGGGCCGATAAGTCTGCTTCCTCCCCAAAACTGTAGTCCATCTTCTAAGCCCACGAGGTTAACGTAGGCTAGAAAGGCTGCGTTTTCTATGGCTCTTGCGGTGGTTAAAGTCTCAAAATATGTTCTGCGAATGGCTGGTGAAGCAGAAATGCAAACTATAAGTTTTGCCCCTTCTAGTCGTGTTAGCCGGATTACTTCGGGGAAGAAGATGTCGTAACATATGGTTAAGCCTATTTTACCCAGTTCAGTTTTGAAAGCGCCAACTTCATATCCTGGCCTAAAATAGCGTTTTTCTTCAAAAACACTGTGAGTTGGAAGATACATTTTGCGATATTTCCCGATAAAACCTTCTGGGCCTACTAGAACAGCAGAGTTGTAAACTGTTGCCTCTGTTTTTTCACTGAGTTCTGGCATTCCAAAAATTACGTGTATACCGATTTCTTTAGCCAATTTTTCAATAATGCTTGTTGATGGGCCTGGTATTTTTTCCGCCAGTTCATAGATTTCATCTCTCACGGTGTAGCCTGTTAACGAAAGTTCTGGAAACACCACTAGCTCCGCGTTTTGTTTTTTCGCCTTTTTTGCGTATTCTTCTATTTTCTGCAAGTTTGCTTTTTTGTCTTCTCTGCGACAGCTTATCTGTGCCAGGGCTATTTTGAATTTTTCCTTCATGTTTTACGCCTCTTTTAGTGGGTCATGCTATGGTGGGGAAGTCTAAAGTCGAATCCAGCGGTTCTATACTGAATTTTTGTTGTTAAGGGCATTCTCCTTTTATGCTCCATGCTTTTCCATCTATTTTTCACTTTATCCACAGTAACCTTTTCCAAGCCCAATTGGCGTGCTATCTCCTCTGTCTTCATAAAATGTTCTAGCCCATATAGAATGAGGTCTAGGGTTTCGTATTTTATGCCTATTTCTTCTTCCGCCATCTGTCCAGGCCAAAGGGATGGCGATGACGGTTTTTGCACAATTTCTCTTGGCAAGCCTATGTGTTCTGCAATCTTTCGAACTTGGGTTTTGTAAAGATCCATTAATGGGGCAATGTCTGCGGCAACATCTCCCCATTTAGTGAAGTAGCCTATCATTATTTCCGACTTGTCTGAGCTTCCGCAAACTATTAAGTTAAGCCTATTAGCATAATAGTAGATGTAGACCATTCGTATTCGCGCTTTTAAATTGCCTTTACACAATTTGTCTTCATGGTTAAAAGCTGGAATCGTTTTTTGAATTGCCTCTAAGGCGGGTGTGATGTCGATGATTTCTGTTTTTAATCCGAATTTCTCTGCTACGAGTTTAGCGTCTTCTATGTCTCTTTTGTTGTATGTTTCTTTTTCAGGCAGTAATAGCCCTAAAACCTTTTTTCCTCCTATGGCTAGGGCGGAAAGGGCTGCTGCGGTGCTGCTGTCAATTCCTCCTGACAAACCTAAAACAATGCCTTTTGCCTTAGAGTTTTCCACATAGTCTTTTACGAAACGCTTTATTTTTGTCTCCACCTCTGCCCAGTTTAAATCTAGTACGGACGGCTTTAAATTCAAAGGCTTTATCCCCGATTGTTTAAGGCATTAGGCAAGTATTTAAGGACGAAGATAGAATATTGATAAGGCAGTATATGAAGGATTAGCATATGGGACGAAGAAGGAGGAAAGTCGTCCGTATCCCGAAGAAGCATTTACCAAAGTTCTTCTCTTGCCCTATTTGCGGTAAGGAAACTGTTCGTGTGGAATTGTTCCGAGATGAAGATCGGGCTGTTGTTAGTTGTGGCAGTTGTGGTGTAAGAGACGAGTTTCCAGTTAAACGTGCGCTAGGAGAGATTGACGTATACTGCATGTTTACAGACAAAATTTATGGTGGAATGAAGGGTTCCTCTGCGCCAGAGGTTAAGGAAACAGGCTGAGTGATGTTTATGGTTGGCGCTGTTGAGAGGTACTTGCTCGATAGGATAAACTCTGAGGGGTCAATACATATAACCCTGATCGATCCGGAGAAGGTAACCACCCCTCAAGCTTCTGCAATAGCCCAAAAGGCAAGCGTAAGCGGGACCTCCGCTATTATGATAGGAGGCTCCACTTTTGTTTCAGTAAAACACCTTGACGCAGTGGTTAAAGCTGTTAAACGGGCTGTAAAAATCCCTATAATACTCTTTCCCAACAATGTCACAAGTATAAGCAGGTACGCTGATGCCATATGGTTTATGTCCCTTATAAACTCGGTGGACCCCTACTTCCTAATAGGTGCACAAGTCTTAGGGGCTCCTTTGGTTAAAAGGTACGGTTTGGAACCTATTCCTTTAGGGTATATAATTGTCGGTGAAGGCGGAACTGCAGGCATCGTCGGAAAGGCTGTTCCCATACCATACGACAAGCCTGAGTTGGCTGTAGCGCATGCTTTGGCTGGGCAGTATTTGGGTATGCACTTCATATACTTGGAAGCTGGTTCTGGCGCCAAGAAGCCTGTTCCTCAGGAGATGATTCGGGCTGTTAGGCATTACATTGATGTGCCCTTGATTGTCGGCGGAGGCATAAAATCCAAAATGCAAGCTTTGGCTGCAGCTTCTGCTGGGGCAAATATAATCGTCACAGGGAATGTTGTTGAGAATGGGCAGGTTAAGGATAAGGTTTCAGAAATTGTTGAAGGCATAAGAAGCAGCAAAACATGAATTTTAACTTTTGCAGAATCTTGTATAGTCTTCACGATATGGACTTTTCCGTGGGGGTAACAAGTTTTCTTTTTCATGTTAGAAAGCCAAAATAAACCCCAGTCTAGTATAAGGCATGTGAGTCTACTTGGACGTCCAAATGAGCAAAGCCTACGAGAAATATGTGGAAAATTTAGAATTTCAACTCGAACAGCTATGTGGCATATGCCGAAAAGCTAGAGAGAAAGGCCTTGATCCTGCCCTTAAACCAGAATGCGCCATTGCAAGAGGCATGGCTGACCTTGTGGAGGGGCTTGTCGGCCCAAAAGGTGTTGCTGAAAGAATTAGGGAATTAAGCTCTAAGCTTCCAAGGGAAGAATTAGCCTTCAAAGTTGCGGAAGAAATTGTTTATGGCAAATTTGGGCACATGGAGCCTGAAGCAGCAGCAGAACAGGCAGTGCGCACAGCCCTAGCAATTCTGACAGAGGGCCTTACGGCTGCCCCTTTACAAGGAGTTGCTAAAGTAAAAATTAAAGACAACAGCGATCGTACAAAATATCTTGCAATTTATTTTGCTGGGCCAATACGTTCTGCGGGTGGAACAGATCAAGCTTTAACCCTTGTTATCGGCGATTTTATCCGTAGAATTCTGGGGCTTGACCGCTATAAGCCTACGGAGGAGGAGATTGCCCGTTTCATCGAGGAGATTAGGCTTTATGAACGTTCCGTAAGCCGTTTCCAATACCATGTTTCAGACGGGGAGCTAAAAAAGGCTTTGAACTGGCTGCCCGTGGAAGTTACAGGAACAGAGTCCGACCCCCTTGAGGTTTCCTCTTACCGCAATCTCCCACGCATCGAAACAAACAGGGTGCGGGGCGGTGCATTACGGGTTGTGAATGACGGAATTGTTGGCCGGGCTTCAAAGGTTTTGGCAATCATCGAAAAGCTTGGAATTCAAGGTTGGGACTGGCTTAAGGAAATTAGAAAAATGTCTGAAAAGAAATCCGCTGGGTTTATGGACGACATCGTCGCCGGCCGTCCCATATTCTCTTTCCCGTCTAGGCGCGGCGGATTCCGCCTAAGATATGGAAGGGCTAGGAACACTGGGCTGACAGCGGTGGGTATTCACCCAGCAACAATGCTTGTGCTTCAAGGCTTTATAGCTGCGGGCACTCAGCTGCGTTTAGAACTTCCCGGGAAGGGCGGTGTTGCGGTTCCCGTTGACTCTTTGGAGCCGCCTATAGTCAAGTTGAAGGATGGTTCAGTGGTTCGAGTCTCTGTAGGCAATTTTAACCTTGTTAAAGATAAAATTGAAAAAATTCTTTTTCTTGGGGACATTCTGGTCAGCTTTGGCGATTTCCTTTATCAAGGCAAAAGCTTGAGTCCTTCCGGGTATGTTGAGGAATGGTGGGCGGAAGATTTACGTAAAATAATCTTAAATGAGTTTAATGGTGACTTTAAAAAGGCAGCTGATTCCACTGGTGTTTCAGCAGAACGGCTTAAGGAGTTTTTGGAGGATCCCTTCGCAAACAAGCCTAATTGTGAAGAGGCGATTGCCCTGTCCCTAAAAGCGCGTTTGCCCCTTCATCCAGCTTTTGCGTTTTTCTGGTCAAACCTCGACAATGCGGGTGAACTTGAGCTTTTAAAAAAGTGGCTTTCCCATTCTGAAGTGGAGCTTAAAGGAGATTTAGTCTGCAAAATCACTGGTGACATGGTGGATGATGTTAAAGAAGCCTTGGAAAAAATTGGGCTTCCCCATAAAGTTTTAGATGGCAAAATTGTTATCGAAAATGATGAGGCTTGCGCTTTCGCCTTCTGCCTCGGCTACAAATCTAAAGATATAGCCTTTTCTTCTAATGAAACCGTTTTAACAGCCCTTAGAAAGCTTTCCGGCGTGACAGTTAGGGAAAAGGCTCCAACTTTTGTTGGTGCAAGAATGGGGCGTCCAGAAAAAGCCAAGAGGCGAGAAATGGCTCCCCTCGTTCATGTTCTCTTTCCAGTCGGGTTGGCGGGAGGTTCCCATAGGGATATTATTGAGGCAACTAAGCGTGAGAGCATTTTTGTTGAGGTTGTTAAGCGCAAATGTCCAGTTTGTAAAACCTACACAGTCGGCATAAAGTGTGCTGTTTGCAACTCTGAAACTGTTCTGGAAAAAGTTTGTCCAAGATGTGGACGAGCCCTCAACGGAAATAATTGCCCAATATGCAAAGCACCTGGGGTGTCCTACGAGAAACAAGCTATTAATGTTAAGGGATTGCTGGAGAAGGCATGCAACCGTTTAGGGGTTTCTTTTCCGAAGGTTTTGAAGGGTGTTAAAGGGTTAACTAATGAAACAAAAACTCCTGAAATAATTGAGAAGGGCATTTTGCGTGCAAAATATGATCTTTCAGTTTACAAGGATGGAACAATTCGCTTTGATGCAACCAATGCGCCTTTAACTCATTTTAAGCCTTGTGAAATAGGGGTTTCCGTAGATCGCCTTCTACAACTTGGTTACACACATGACATCTGTGGAAACCCGTTGGCAAATCCAAATCAAATTTGCGAGTTAAAGGTTCAAGATGTCGTTATCCCAGTTAAATGCGCTGAGTATTTTGTTCGCGTTGCAAACTTTGTCGACGAACTCCTAACAAAGGTTTATGAGCTTCCGCCATACTACAATGTTAAGCATGTAGACGAACTTATAGGGCATCTTGTTATAGGTTTGGCTCCCCACACTTCAGTGGGCATTTTAGGACGTATTATAGGCTTTACAAGCCTAAATGTTTGTTATGCGCATCCTGTTTGGCACTCTGCTAAACGAAGGGACTGTGACGGAGACGAAGACGCTTTAATGCTTGCCTTAGATATGCTGCTTAACTTTTCACGGGAATATTTGCCTGCCCAAATTGGCGGAATTATGGATGCTCCTTTGCTTCTGATTCCAGTTGTTAACCCGAAAGAGGTGCAGAGGCAGGCCCATGATTTTGATGTTGCTGGCGCCTATCCTTTAGAGTTTTATGAGAAAACTTGGGAAAAAGCAGAAGCCAAACATGTCAGCTCCCTAATAGACTTAATTGAGTATAGACTTGGAACTGAAGCGCAATTTGAAGGATTCCGCTTTACAGTGCCAGTTTCAGATGTCAACATGGGGAACGATGAAAGCGCCTATAAACGGTTCAAAACCATGGTTGACAAGCTGAATGGGCAACTTGCGCTTGCGGAGAAAATTGAGGCTGTGGATGCGAGGAAAGTAGCCTTAAAGGTTCTGACAAAACATTTTATTAGGGATATCGCAGGAAACCTGCGGGCTTTTTCGACGCAAGGGTTTAGGTGCAAGGCTTGTAACAAAAGATTTCGTCGTTTGCCTCTGCGCGGTAAATGCCCTCTCTGCGGGGGAGAATTAACCTTAACAGTTTACCGTGGAGGCATAGAGAAATATCTTGACGCGGCTGAACAAATAATCAAAAAGTACGGCTTGCCAAAATATTACACTCAAAGAATTTTACTAATGAAAGAGGAGATTAACTCCCTTTTCGAGGGTAAAAAGCCTAAACAAATAAGCCTTACATACTTTGCATAAGGTGAAACCTTTTCTATTTAAAGCATAGAATTGTTTTTGGTGAATATGCCTAAAGAAGGGTATCATCCCAACGCCTATTTGGCTGAATTTAGAAATGTTAAGCTTGGCTTAAAAGCTAGAACTGCAATATTAAATCTCCTAGAGCGAGGCAGTGCAGATGTAAAAGTAATCGCGAGAGACACTGGCCTGCCCTACTGGGTTGTTATGCACCATCTTAAACTTTTAGAGGCTAAGGGGATTGTGCAAAGGAAGGGCGGGCGCCCCTATATTTGGAATATCACAGGATTGGGTCAAAAACGGCTGTAGTAAGCTGAAAGTTGATTGCCGACTAGAAAGGGCATTGGCATGGGGCGTTTTTGCACTTCGGACATTTGTTGTCATACTTGCCCAAGGCAGCCTTTTCAAGGTCTACATTAGTTATGTTTGCCAAAGAAGCCAGCCAAGCAATGACATCCGCAAACTCGTTTTCTAACGCCTTTCTGTTGCCTGTTTTTAAGGCTTCACCTAGCTCTGCCACCTCTTCTACAAGCCACTCAAAAGTTTTTTCAACACCCCTTTCAGAATCCCTGTAAAAGTATAGACGCCGCATCATTTCCTGAAACTCGTTTATGTGCATATCTATCCTCCGTACACTTTGAAATGTTCTCTACAACTGTTAAAGCTTTAAGGCTGTGTGAGGATTTTCTGTCCCTTCGCAACTATATGGATTACGTTGACGCCTTTTCTTTCAAGATGCGCCGATATAAACCTTCTATGGCAGTATTTTGGGTTGGGCTCCATGCACATTATGCATGTCCTTTTCTGGGAGGCTATTTCAAGTAATTTTCTGATTCCTTCTTTAAACAGTTTAGTTCTCATATGCACCTTGTAACCGCCTCTTCGGTAGCCGCCTAACTCTATGCCAAGCCATAAATACTCTATGCCGTGTTCTGGAAGCCACTTTTCCATAGCCTCTTTATTGAAATGTTCAATTTTAGATGTTGGAAAACTGCGGATGTCTGCCAAAACTTGGATGGCATGCTCCTTCAACAGTTCTAGAAAAGACTCCATGGAACGGTTGCTGTGCCCAATAGTCCACAATGTTGTTGGCAATTCTACCGCTTACTTTCCATATCAATTCTTCAAAAATAAAACTATTTTGAAGGACTAACGTAATGTTAATAATTGAGTTAGGATACAAATTAGACAAGAGAAACAGGAGAGTTTAAAATGAGTAAGAAAAAGAAAAGCGACTCATCGCCCATGCCTGCTGCAAGTGCTGGATTATTGAGGTTTTTTGAGGAAGAAACTGAAGGGGTTAAAGTTAGACCTGAAATTCTGGTGGCTGCAGCAATCTCCCTAATAGTTGTATGCGTTTTAGCACATGTGTTTTTCTGAAAGCCAACGTTTTAACGGCGAGAAGTTGAATGCAAAACCTCTATTCTCTGAACAGAATTAAGGTGGATAAATATTTCGCTGCGTTCCTCTCTGCTTGCAACCTGTGGGATTGGCTGGGCAATTGTCGCACGTAGAACCACTGCTTCTGCGTCTGAAAGCCATATCCCCGATGGTTCCCTAGTCACAGCTACCAATGTTCCTTCGAAACCATAGGAAGGATCCAAGATAACTCTTACATTTTTGCCTAGATTCTTCTCGAGCATGTGGAATACTGTTGGAGGTAAGGTTTGTTCAGGCATAGACTCCGCAAACTCTTAATTAGCGCTTTAAGGATAAAACAGTTACTCTCTTGGGCAACGTTTAGAACAATGTTAAAGGCAAATCAATTGTTGCTTTTTGGTTTTCACTTTTAAATCTTTATGTTAGATTTATGCGACACTTTAATATGTTGGATGCACTTTCATAGAAAAACCGCTTGAGTGGGTATGCGTGGCCGCAGAAGAAGTATTTAACCAGCATCTAGACAGGGCAGTTAAGCACTACTCGTCCCTTTTCATGCTTCCACCATACAGAAACATAATTTTGTTTTCAGCGATGATCTGCTTGTTTGGAGGTTTGCTATCTGTCGCAAGCATATCCTTTTCTTATGGCAGTCTGGTTGAGGGGCTACTTTTAGGCTTTGCCCTTTTCCTTGTGACCTTGCTTTCTAATTATGTTTCGTCTGCCTTAGTCTTGAAGCATGACGCAATCTATAACTTGAGGAGAACGGCGGCGCTTTCCCTTTATAGCTGGGTTTTATGGCTTCTTTTCATCCTCATGGGCGGGGTTACAGCCGCCTTTTTCGGTTCAGTATGGGCGATTAGGCTTTGCCTTCTAGGATTTTCAGCGGTTTTAATTCTGCGTTTTATTGTTCTTTATGCAACATCTTCTCTTGGGTATAAACGATTTTTTTTAGCCTCTGTTTTTCAGCCTTTTTCTTGCTTAATCCCATTCATGGTTTTGTGGTTAAACACGGCGGATATTAAAATCGTTTTCCTCTTCTCACTTTATGCGCTGGTTATCAGCATCCTTTCAAGCTTTTCTTTCATTTACTTGCTAAACCGTGTAGGTGAGCAGATTGTTGGGATGCCTTCTCTCGCAATTCTTAAGGCTTTCTTGCTAAACTGGATTGCAGATTTGAAGGCTCCTTTTGAGTCTCTCTTAGAGAAGTTAAGCGAAGAAAAAGATGTGGAAGTTTCGGTGGCGAAGTTTGACGGCCAAAAATCTAAAGCAGTTGTGGCAGTTCCCTCTGTTCATCCCGGGCCATTTAAAAATATTGGAAGTAGTTTTTTGCCGTCCATGCTTAAAACCGCTTTGGAAGAGAAGTTTAACTGTGTCGCATGTGTGCCCCTTGGCCTACTTGGACACGAGCTTGATTTGACTTCTCAAGCTCAAAATCAAAAAGTAATAACCTATATTGTCGACTCGGTAAACTTTAAGGCTTCTGAAGCCGAGGCAACACCGTTCATAAAAGCTAGCAATGGTATAGCTACAGCATCTTGCCAAATTTTCGGTGAATCAGCCCTAATTGCTTTTTCCCTCGCTCCAAAAACCACCGAAGATTTCCCTCAAGAATTGGGCCTCTTTGTACGAGAAGAAGCCGAAAAATATGGGCTTCAATCCTGCATGGTTATAAATGCTCACAACAGCATAAACGGCACCGTAAACTCAAAAGAGGCTTTGAATGCGTTGAAAACTGTTGCCATCACATGCATGGAAAAAGCTGCTTCTTTGACCAAAAAGCCATTCAAGGTTGGTGCATCAACCCTTATGCCGAAAGAGTTTAGCCTTAGAGACGGCATGGGCCCAGGCGGCATAACCGCAATAGTTGTTGAAGTTGGCGATCAAAAGGCAGCCTATGTGGTTATTGACGGAAACAACATGCTTTCTGGTCTGCGTGAAAAAATTCTGTCGGCTCTTAACTCTTTAGGCATAGCTGAAGGCGAGGTTTTCACTACAGATACACACTCAGTAAATGCTTTAACGCTTAATGAGAGGGGATATCACCCTCTAGGCGAAGTTATAGATCATGAAAAACTGATCGGCTATATTAAAGATGCAGTGAACGCCGCATTAGCTTGCTTGGAACCGGCTAAATTTGGCTGTCGAAGCTTAAAGATTCCAAAAGTTAGGGTTATTGGGCAGAAACCTCTGGAAAAATTATGCATGCTCCCAGATAAGTCGGTTCAAAGAGCTAAAAGAATTATTGTTCCCTTGTTTGCGGCTACCTTCCTATTTCTCATGTCCTTTTTGCTTTTTGTCTAAGCCTTGCCCTAATACAAACCTACTGAAGCGGGGCAAATAACGAATACCTAAAGAAGTGTTTCTAACATGATACGTATGGAAAAATATAAGAATCTCAAAAGGGTAATGATATGTCTGCTGTATCTGCCATCAGCTTTCAAAAGTAGTTAAAGGAGGTAGAACATGTCTGAAGAGAAGCAGAAGAAGCTCGTAAAGGAGGAAAAAGCGACAAAACCTGTGCAAGTAAACGAGAATACAGTGCTTATCGGTAAGAAGCCAATAATGAACTATGTGGTTGCCTGCCTAACCTTCTTTAACTCTGGCGCCCAAAAGGTTGTTGTAAAGGCTAGGGGGCGGGCAATCAGCAGAGCAGTGGATACTGTTGAGTTGTTGAGACGTGCTTTCATCAAGGACTTGCAACTGAAGGATATATCCATAGGCACTGAGGAAGTTACAAGAGGCGAAGGGCAAAAGACTAACGTTTCAACGATTGAAATTACAGTGGCAAAACCGTAAAAACGGCCGTTCCAAAAAACAGTTAAACTACCGCCTTTATTTTGTGAGCCTTAAATCTGCTTCATAGTGTTTTCTAAGACTTGCATAGATAGTTATATAAAATTGTCTTTCCAATGGTTAGTCTCCGTTGGGAGGCAAATGACTAATTATCCAAGAATAGTTGTAACTCCACCGGGACCAAAGGCAAGGGAACTTATTAAAAAAGATGAGCGTGTAATTTCCCCTTCATATGTGCGCTTCTATCCCCTTGTTGTTGAATCTGGTAATGGCTGCATAGTTAAAGATGTTGACGGCAACGAGTATATAGATTTCAACTCGGGGTTAGCATGCTTAAATGTTGGACAATGCCATCCTAAGGTGGTTGAAGCCATAAAAAACCAGTGTGACCGTTTTCTACATTATTCTAACACAGACTTCTACTACAATGAGGTTATTGCTCTAGCTGAAAAGCTTGCAGAAATTACTCCTGGAAATTTTGAAAAGAAAACGTTTTTCAGCAACAGCGGGGCAGAGGCGGTTGAAGCAGCAGTTAAGCTGGCGAAATGGCATACCCGCAAACAACTGTTTATCGGCTTTGTGAATGCTTTCCACGGGCGAACAATAGGTGCTTTGTCTTTCACTGCCAGCAAACCAGCCCAAAGACGCTTCTACTTTCCCCTGATGCCCGGAGTCACCCATGTCCCATATCCTTATTGCTACCGTTGCCCCTTCAAACAAACCTATCCAGATTGCCACTACTGGTGTATTGATTTTATAGACGAGTTTGTATTGCAGAAGTATGTTCCCTCAGAAGATGTTGCCGCAATCCTCTTTGAACCCATTCAAGGCGAAGGCGGATACATTGTTCCACCGCCTGAATACTTTCAACGCCTAAAAAAACTTGCTGACAAGTATGGGCTATTGCTTATAGACGATGAAGTGCAAGCAGGAACAGGCAGAACAGGTAAATGGTTTGCCATTGAACACTGGAGTGTCGAGCCAGACATCTTATGCGCCGCTAAAGCCTTAGCCTCAGGTTTACCCCTAGGCGCAACAATTGCAAAAGCAAAAATCATGGACTGGACTGGAGGTTCCCATGCAAGCACATTTGGCGGAAACCCCCTTTCATGCGCTGCAGCCATGGCTGTTATTGAGATAATCAAAGAAGAAAAACTATTAGAGAACGCAACAAAACAAGGCACCTACATCTTAAAAAAACTAGAAGAGCTGAAGGAGGAAAGCAGCATAATCGGAGACGTTAGAGGAAAAGGCTTGATGATAGGTATGGAAATCGTGGCAAACAAAGAGGACAAGAAACCAGCACCTGACAAGGCAAGCGAAATTATTATGCGCTCATGGAGACGTGGAGTCGCCGTTATAACCTGTGGAGCTTCAACAATAAGGATTGCACCACCCCTGAATATAGATAGAGACCTTGTGGATTCAGCTCTAGATATCATCGAGGATGTTGTAAAAGAAGTTGAAAGAGAAAAACAGTGAATAGACGTTTTCTTGATGAGGGTTTTTGGGCTATTTAGAAATTGAATGGCTTTGCTATTATTTCTCTTATTTTTAAATCGAAAAATCTCGAAGTGTTTGCAGGCTTTATCCTAAGAGCTGTATCTGCTCCTCTAGCTGCTCCTGCAATTGCAACGACATCTCTGTCAACGGGAATTAAGCCAGCGTCTGCTGCCATCAATGTTATTTCCACACATACTTTTGTTCCTTCTCCCATAAGTCTAAGAGTGTTGGCAATCAATTCTAAAGGCTGAATTGTGCCGAAATTCTTGCGTATTGCGCGTTCAACACTGCTTAGAGCATGAGTTCCGGTGAATAATTTTGCACCGTTTTCCAAAATTTCTCCTTTATATTTCTCTTTTAACTCACTTTCTCCTAATTGCTGAAAGCCAAAGCAGTGTGTAACTACAACAACGTTATATCCCTTGAAGATTTTAGATGCTTTTGCTCCCGTTTCGCCCGTTGTTGAAGCAACAACAATGTCCTTTAAGCCTTCCTTTTCGACATATTCCTTTACAAGACGTAATAGAGCATCTGTGTTCTCTTTGCCGGCATTCAGAAAATAAGCAACTTTTCTCTCGATAACGCTCATTTAACACCACCGTTACTTACATGTTTCTTATATTTTTCCTTGAAGGTTTTCTTTTAAGCTCTGTGCCGCATACTCTGCATATCCGAAATTTATAATCTGCAGGGTACTTTCTGCGACAAGCGGGGCAATACCTCACCCATTTTAGGGGAAGGCGTATTCCAAAAGTTGCCAGTGGGGCGTATTCTATCCCTAAATGTTTTGCGACATTTTGTATTGAATAATCGTCAGTGGCCACAAGCGGCGAGCAGCCTTGCATCTTAAACTGAAGGGCTAACGCTAAAACTTGGAAGTCTGTTTCTGAAAGGAAAAATGAGTCTCCAACAGCACTTGCTGATGCTTTGGCTTTTTCCAAGAAGGCGCTTTCAGGCATTTTGACCTTCAGTTTTCCACTTTCCACTGCTGTCTTAAATCTAATCCAAGCCATGGAACTTCCCGAAACTTCCTCTCTAACCGCTGGAACAGTATATTGTTCCTCACTTATTGAAAAAGGGTCAAAACCAGCTACGAAGGCTGAAGTGTCTAAAATTACAATGCGCCTACCTAAATTAGCCGTTAGGCTTTCCTCCAATTCCGCGGAAGAGCAGCCTACTTCTTAAGCGATGATAGAAGTTTTCCCGGAATCTTATGAATGAGGCTTCGTGTTTTGAACGCGTAACCGTTACCCTTGGACGCTTAGACTCTATAATTTGCTTGTACGCTCCATCTACAACCACAAGTATCCTCCTAGGTCTAAGAACCTCCACTGTAATTTTAGAATCTGCTGGAAAGACTATTGAGCGTAAAACGCTTAAGGAGCATATTGGCGTTAAAACAAATGCCTCAACATGCGGATCTAGGACAGGGCCTCCTGCTGAAAGCGAATAACCAGTGGAGCCTGTCTGCGTGGCTATCATCAGTCCATCTGCTTGGCACTCTAAAATTTGTTCATTGTTTTTCGAAGCCCTTGCATAAAGTAGCTTAACAGGTTCGTCCACCGATATCATAACCTCGTTTAGAGCATCCGGGAATTTAGCGTCTTCGGCGGTTACAGCTAGCTTTGCACATTTTTCTGTTTTGAATTCGCCTTTCAAGCATTGGTCAATTGCCGTAAAAGCCTCTTGCGGCGAGACTTCTGTTAGAAAGCCTCGAACTCCCATGTTTACCGCTAGTATAGGTGTTTCAGGGTTTGGAATAGCTATGCATGCTCTTAAAATTGTTCCGTCTCCGCCAACAGTGACTATAAAATCGGTCTTCATATTCTCTAGAGGTAAGAAATTTTCATTCGTCCTTATTTTGCTCTTTAATGTTTCCTCAATGTAAACCTCTAACCCCTTTTTCCTTAAGTAATCGGCTAAGTCCTCTGTGAGTTTTATTGCTTTTCTTTTGTCGAAGCGTGCTACTAGGCCGACGCTTTTGAACACTTTTCTCCCTTCGATACAAACACGACTTTTAATCACCTTAACTTATATATGGGTGTTGTTTAAAATTGCTGTGGTGAAAACTCTAAGCTGGTGATGGTGTGAGCAAACCCGTTGATGTTGGAACCCTAAGGGAAGGCGGATACATTATTGTTGACGGTGAACCATGCCGAATAGTTGAGATAACCAAGTCTAAACCTGGAAAACATGGTTCAGCCAAAGCGAGAATAGTTGCCATAGGCATATTCGACGGTGCGAAAAGAAGCCTTGTTAAACCAGTGGATGCGACAGCAGAAGTGCCGATAATTGAGAAGAGAAGCGGGCAGATCTTTGCTGTGACTCCCTCAAACGTTCAGGTCATGGATTTGGAAACCTACGAGTATTTGGATGCACCCTATCCTGAGGATGAGGATTTGAAGGCGAAACTTGCTCCAGGCGTTGAAATCGAGTATTGGAAAATACTTGGCAAGGTAAAGATTGTAAGAACAAAATAATTGAGGTTTAGCAAACGCTTTAAGTTGTTACCTCCACCAGTTCCACTCGAGTTTTTTGAAGCTTACGTAAAGAACTAGAAGAATAACTCCCCAACTTAATGCTATTGTAGCAACTTCTAGAATTGGATGCGCCTCGCTGAGATAAGCGTAGCTTGCCCAAGCGCTTACTCCGCATAAGCCTACTAGTATCAAAATGAACATGGCACATTGTATTGCCCGTTCAGCCGTCAACTATGCCACCAACTGAGCTTAGAATTACTCCGGCTGTTGTTTTAAGATTTTTCATTAAGCTTATCTTCTCGTTTTGTGTAAACCTTTTTGAAGCCGATGATGCAAGAAGAGCCGTCGGATTTGTGAAGACTTCTGAGGATAACTGAGGCTTCACTCTATTGGAATCTCATATTCATGTTTTCGAGGCAAGCGAATCTCCAGTATTCCCTTCTTGAAGCGAACTTCCATTTTATCCATGTAAACTGGTACTGGAATACGCGTCTTACAGTGGAATCTTTGAAATTCACCTTTAAAATGGGTTATTCCAAAATCGTCAAAGCTCACTTTTCTCCTCATCTGCGCTGAAACTTCAACAGTGTCCTTGCCTATCGGCTTAACTTGTATAGTGCTTTGCTCGGCGTAGGGCAAATCCACAGTAACTATTACCTCGTCGCCTGTTACCACAATGTTGCGGAGGGGTTCCATAGTGCAAGCTCTACAGTTCCAGCTTGGTCTTTCACTTATGCTTTCCATAACACTTTCAGCCCACTCCTCCATGCTTTCAAAGTATTCGTCCATTATGTCGAAAATTGAGCGCTTTCTTTTGCTTGTTGCCATTCCACCACCTCTTATGAAACGTATAAGGGTATGTCATACTCTTGGGTTTTCTTCATCTTTGTGAGTTCCTGCTGGGTTCTCTTCATCATGTCCCTCGCCTTTAAGCGGATTTCTTCGCCTTTCTCCAGAAGTTTTGAAATGTCTACCTTCAGACCAATGATGTTCATTAATTGTTCTAATGCTTTTGCCGCGGCTTCTGGGTCTGGATAGTTAAAGAAGCATTGGGCTAGCAGAGTTAAGGCTGGCAAACCTAACGTGGCACAGTACTGGAGCATAATTGCTTGGGGACCAACAATATAGCCCTCCTTCAGTACTTCTAAGTTTTTGTCTTGAACCATTTTCAATGTTTCAGGGCTTGAAGCGGCGGCGAAAACCTTTAGCTCTTCAAGGTCTTGCCTCTCTTGAATGGGTATGCCACTTACTGAAATCATCATTTTCACTTCTTTCTCTTTCCCCCAATCAATCAGAGCATGCATTGCAGGGTATACTAGATCCTCGCGCAGAGGAATTTCAGATACTGCCAAAAGAATCTGGTGATTTCCGAAAATTCTTATGGCTGAATGGGGAAGGCCTTCGTGTAATACTATTACCGGCGGCAATAGTCTGGAATCTATGTATGCGACCTCTGTTAGGTTAAGCTCTGAAATAAGGTGGGATGCCGCTATTACCCCAACCAGCCCCACGTCTGGGAAGCCAAAAATCATAAATGCTCCCTTTGGAATCTCCTTCTTCTCAATAACCCTTACATCTGGATTCAAACAATATCCCCTCTCCATAATTATTTTGCACGTCTAAATGTAAAAGGCTTATGGAATGAAGGCGTCACTGCTTTGCATTGCTTTTTATGGCTATAAAATCCTCTATTCTTTCAAGGATTCTCTCGATTCTGTAATGGGCTTTCAACTCTTTTTTCCATTCTTCTGGAAGCATGTGCCTAAAACTTCCAGCCGCGCGCTTATCCATAAGTATTATTATTCCTTTGTCCTCTGGACTGCGCAAAAGTCTTCCAGCGGATTGGGCTAAAGCATTTAAGCATGGAATGTTGTTTGCGTATTCCATGGCTTTTTCCCTAAATTTCTCTCTAAAGTACTCGTATAAAGCGGTTTGTAGCTCTGTTTTCTTTGGAAAAGGAAGCCCAACAAGGATTACGGCTGAAAGCATACTTCGCCCTTCAAGCGTCATGTCAACTCCTTCGCTTATTTTTCCTCTTGCAACGCCTAGAACCACACAATGGTCATTCTCTTTCAAAAACCTAAGCACATCCAAAATCCTTGTTCTTTTCTCCTCAACCAGCATAGGCACATCATGCTTTACTTCTCTGACAACCTTTTGCATCACATCATACGATGGAAAATACACTGCTATTCTGCCTTCAACTTTTTGGATTATTTGGTTGAGGTGTGCAGCTATCCTTTTCCATTGAGTTTCATTGCGTTTTTCAAACTTCGTTGTAACTGACTCATCCACCACAATAAGTCTGTTCTCCGGCGGAAATGGACTTGGGAGTTCTAGACCTTGGCAACGACTCCTCTCTATGCCTAAAACGTCTATGTAGTAGTCTGTGTTCCAGAGGGTTCCAGACATGAGTATGGCGGAGCGAAGCTCGTTAATAACGCTTACAGCTAAAGCCGGATCGAGACATCTGATTCCAAGCCTCACTTGTTTTCTTTTTTCTCTGTCAACCTCAACCTTCACATACCTTACATAGCTTGAACCTGTTAGGCTTATCCAGTCCATGAGGAAGTCTGCGCAGCGGGAAAGGTAAGCGACTGGGCTTTTACCCATTTCACTTCTTTTCTGGCGCACTTGTTCACCTTTGTCTGCAAGTTCATGAATAATTTCAAGAAGCTTTCCATGGGCAACCTTAAGTTTATTAGCCAAAGCATCAATTAGAACGCTTCCTTCCACAATATGCTCAGCGTCCAGTCCGTAATTTCTGTAAACCCTCTTCCCAAAATCAAACATGACCTTGTGTAAGGCTTCCAAAAAGTCGAAATCGTCAATTTCAAAAGTTTTAACTTCTTTGTGGGCTCTGCGCACAGACCTTAATGAAAGCTCATCTGAGAAGATGCCAGCCGCATAGTAGGGCAAGCTGTGGGCTTCGTCAAAGACACAGTTAACCTCTTTTATGCGTATGCCCGCCTTGCCCAAAACCGAGCCGCGGATGGCTTCCACTAGAATGTAATTGTAGTTGCCTATAACGATCTCTGCATACTTTGTTAAGATTTTTGTAACTTCGTAAGGGCATAATCCTTCGTCACGGCATAACCCATAAACCTCATCTGGCAAGAGAGGCCCAATTTTCCTTATTTTGTTGGTAACGTTATAGGCGTGCCAGCTTGGCTTCCACCCTTCATAAGTTTTGTCAAAGTATTCGCATGTTCTGCCGAAGGTGCCATTCTTTAAACCTCTGCAGTAGTAAAGAAAATCCCTATAACTTACATCCCTAATTTTTGGGTCTTCAAGAGCGTGGGGGCACATTTCTTTTTTGCTCTTAAAAATGGATGCTGAAAAGCTGACACTGCAGTAGTCCTTAATGTTTTTGAGTTCTCTAGAGTAGATTTCAAGCTGACTTTTCGTGCGAGTTAAAGCTAAAAGCCTTCCTAAGTCATGATTAAGTTCTCTGGCTGCAAAAAAGGCTGTTAAAACTGAAATGGATTTTCCAGTGCCACATGGAGAAGAAAGCAAGCCAACTTTTCCATCTCTCATGGTTTCGTAGGCAAATTTTATGGCGTTAAGTTGGAAGGGACGGAAGTTTGAGTATGGGAAAAACTCTTTAACTAAACCTTGAAAATGATCCTCCGTTTTTCTCTCTGTTTTCTCTTTCACCTTTTCATAGACTACTTTTTTGACAAGCAAAGTTCCACAATTCACACAGAAATGGCTTCTCAAATAATCGTTTGCTGAATAAGTTTTTCCACATCGGCGGCAGACGTATCGTAATTCCATCTTTGAATGGTCACTTAATTAAGTAATGCTTTTTGTGGTAAAAGAAGTTTCCGAAGCTTGCTAAAAGGTTAAAACGTATTTAAGGGTGTTAACAATCTTAAGGTTTGGAGAAAGTTATGGCCTTAGAACGCCTTGGTTCATCGCTTCACGAAGCTTTAAGGAAGATTTTCAGAGCTGCGGTTGTTGATGAGGCAGCTGTTAAAGAGCTCGTCCGAGATGTGCAGCGGGCTTTATTACAGGCTGACGTGAATGTTCAGCTTGTTCTCGACATTTCTAAACGCATAGAAGAAAGAGCTCTAAAAGAAAAGGTTCCCCCAGGCATTTCACGCCGCGAACACGTGATTAAAGTTGTTTATGAAGAGTTGACGCGTTTTCTAGGCGAAAAACCCGTTCCCCTAAAAGTGGAACCCGGTAAAAGGAAAGTCGTAATGCTTGTGGGCATTCAAGGGTCAGGGAAAACAACAGCAGCAGCTAAACTTGCCAAATACTTCCAAAAGAGAGGTTTAAAACCAGCTCTCATATGCGTGGACACCTATCGCCCAGGCGCCTTCGACCAGCTTCAACAGTTGGCAAACAGAATAAATGTGCCCATTTATGGAGACGCTAAAGCCAAAGACCCCGTTAAAATAGCCCTTGAAGGCCTAAAACGCTTCAGCGACCGAGACATAATAATAGTTGATACTGCTGGCCGCCACAAAGAAGAACGGGAACTCATCAAAGAAATGAAGATGCTTGAGGAAAAAATCCGGCCAGACGAGGTTATACTTGTTATCGACGGAACCATAGGTCAACAGGCGCTGGTGCAAGCTAAAGCCTTCAATGAAGCTACGTCTCTGGGCTCCATAATTGTGACAAAGTTGGATGGTTCAGCTAGAGGCGGAGGCGCCTTATCAGCTGTTGCAGCTACAGGCGCACCTATAAAGTTCATAAGCACAGGCGAAAAAGTTGAAGACATCGAGCCTTTTGTTCCATCCCGCTTCGTTGGCCGACTCCTCGGCATGGGCGACTTGGAAACCCTCATTGAGAAGGTCCGTGAAGCTGAGGTAAAGGTTCCGGAAAAAAAGGCGAAAGCCATCCTAAGCGGCAAATTCACCCTAACCGACATGTATGAACAGTTCGAAGCCATGCGAAAAATGGGGCCGTTCCAAAAGATTTTGAAAATGCTCCCAGGCATGTCATACAACGTGCCTGAAGACATGCTTGACATGGCCGAAGACCGCTTAGAAAAGTGGCGTGTCATAATTCAGTCTATGACTCCTGAAGAGAGGGAAAACCCTAAAGTTTTCAATGCCTCAAGGCTGAAGCGTGTAGCGCGGGGGTCTGGAACAAGCGAAAAAGAAGTTAAAGAACTTCTAAAACAGTATAGCCTAATGCGCAAAATGCTAAAAACCCTTCGAAGAAAGAAGAAGCTGCCCTTTTTCGGTAAGGGCTTACCTCTCGATATAGGTTAGGTCTATGGCTAACTAAAGGAGTTTCTATGGATATTCTAAAAAAAGCCTTAGAAATGCTTGAAAAACACCCCTTATGCGACCACTGTTTGGGAAGGCAGTTCGCCTTCTTAGGGCGTTGCATAGAAAATGAAGAAAGAGGAAAAGCCATAAAAACCGTTTTAGCAATGGAAGCTCAAGCACTGGCCTATTCCAAAAAAGAGGAAGGAGTTCGCATTCTCAAGGTTATTGCAACAAATGGTTTTTACAAAAATGCAGAAGAAATTCTAAACAGAATGAAGAAAAGGGTTCTGCGGAAAAATCTTCCAAAAACCTGTTTTCTGTGCGGAAACAAGTTCACCCTTGTTGATGAGTTAGCAAAAAAGGCTTTAGAGAAGCTTAAGGAGTATGAGTATCAAAACTTTTTAGTTGGCGTAGAACTGCCCGTAGAGGTTGAGGAGCGCGAAGACGAATTTAAGGCCAATTTTGATGTGGAGTATGGGGAAAGCATTAGGATCGAGTTTGGAACATTGTTGGGAAAGAAAATCTCCCTTTACAGCGGCAAAACCGTAGAATACGGCAAGCCCGAAATTGTCATAATAATCAATCCGGTGACTGAAGAAATACGGGTTCAAGTTAATCCGCTTTACATAGCTGGACGTTATAAAAAACTTGTAAGGGGTATACCGCAGTCTAAATGGTTTTGTTCAAATTGCCGTGGCCGAGGATGCGAAAAGTGTAACTGGACTGGGAAAATGTATCCCGAATCAGTAGAGGAAATAGTCAGCGAACCATTTCTAAAGGCAACAGAAGGCGTTAAAACGTTTTTCCACGCCTCTGGACGGGAAGACATAGATGCCCGCATGCTTGGAAAGGGCAGACCTTTCGTGATAGAAATTTCCCAGCCCAAAAAACGGTTTCTAGACCTTAAAAAGCTCGAGAAAGATGTAAATGCCAGTGCGGTAGGCAAAGTTGAAGTTTCACATCTACATTTTGTGGATAAGGATTTTGTTAGAAGATTAAAAAAGGCAGATTCCGCGCAGAAGGAGTACCGCGTGATAATAGAATTCGAAAAGGAGTTTACAGACGCAGAAATAAAACTACTAGAGGAAAAACTGACTAATTCCATGGTTAAGCAACGAACACCTACCCGCATTCTGCATAGGCGTGCAGACCTAACACGAGAAAAGCACATATACGAGGTTAAAGTAAGAAGATTGTCGCCGAAAAGGGCTGAGATGAGAATACGATGCCAAGGAGGACTATATGTAAAGGAACTGGTGACCGGTGATGATGGAAGAACAACTCCAAGTGTTTCAGAGATTCTCAAGTGCAAAGCGAAGCCTGTAAAACTTGATGTTTTAAACGTAATTATGAAGATTAGGAGAGTGGGAAAGTGAAGAAGTCAAAGGGATACCGTGCAAAAACACGTCGTCTCCTTAGAAAGAAGCCTAGGGAAAGGGGCAAATTACAACTGAGCAAGCTGCTGCATGAGTATCAAACTGGAAATAGTGTAACCGTCAAAATAGATCCAAGCATTCAAAGAGGAATGCCTCATAGGCGTTACCACGGCAGAGTAGGCACAATAGTTGGGAAGCGGGGAAGAAGCTACATTGTAAGCGTCACTCAAGGAAACGCCGTTAAAGAAATTATTGTTAGACCTGAACATTTAGAACCCTATAACAGAGGTTAAAATGTTGGAAAAGCCTGAAACTGAGAAGGTTAGAGAAAAAAATCTAACAGTTCCTCAGGTTAAAAAGTTACTGGAAGAACTTGGTGAAGAAAATTTAGACCAGTTCCAGAGGCGCACTCTGGATTATGCTTCTAAGTTTTCTAAATGTGACGCGGAAACAGCTGAAAAACTTGTGGAGAAACTTATTGTAGAGTTTGGTTTAGAAGAAACTGAAGCTGTTCAAATTGTTAATTGTATGCCTAGCAGCGTAGAAGAGCTTCGAGTTTTTCTCGGCGGAGGACGCAAAATTATTGAATCCTCGAAATTGGAAGAAATAGTTAAACTTTTAAACGAACATAGATTGAAATAGCACTTCAGTCTTCTATTTTTAAAGTAAACGCGCAAAAAGGCGAATAAAATGGAAAAGCGGTACGAAGAGTATGCCTATGTCTTAGATTTCCTTCCTCACGGGCGTCCAGGGGTTCGCGTTATGGGAAGGGCGGGTTACCGAGCGGGAGCCCTTGTTCAGCTTGTAGGCGAGGAATTTTTCACCCTTCTGGAAGCCCTTGTTAAGGAAGGTGTCACTCTTAAGCCTCACGACCGTGTTTATGTTGGTAAGGAAGCCCGTGAGGAAATCACCTACATCATTGGGCGGGTAGGCTACGATGAGTTGACCGCAGCTGCGAAGATGGAGCTTCCAACAGTTATTAGCCGCATAGTGCTAAACCGTGAAAAATGGTTCGTCAACTTCTTCAATACAGCGCAAGCCATAACCCCAAGAATGCACGCTCTTGAACTGATTCCCGGCATAGGTAAAAAGTACATGTGGCAAGTCATCAATGAACGGGAAAAGAAGCCTTTTGAAAGCTTTGAGGACTTGCAGAAGCGCACCGAAGTGCCTAACCCGGTAAAGCTAATCACTAAAAGGGTTCTGGAGGAGTTGGCTGGCGAAAGCAAATATCTGCTGTTCACTAGGGCACGGTGAAAGCCCGGCTGGTTAAAGCTTTTATGAGCTTGCTGAAAGAAACGAAGCATATCCTTCGAAGACACCGAATTTTTCCGAAGAAAAGTTTGGGACAACACTTTATGGTGGAACCCTCAATTTTTCAACTTTTGGCTGAATATGCTTCGCTTGCTAGAAGCGACGTTGTGTTGGATATCGGTGCTGGTTTTGGGTTTTTAACCCGTTTCCTCGCTGAAAAGTGCGAAAGAGTTTTGGCTGTTGAGCTTGATTCAAGCCTTGTGAAAGTTTTGCAGGAAAGCCTCAGACACTTGCCCAATGTGGAAGTTTTTGAGGGCAACCTGTTCAAAATAAGTATACCTCAATTCACTAAAATTGTTTCCATACCGCCATACAACATCTCTTCAGCTTTGCTCAAATGGCTTTTCGATAAAGACTTTGTTTGTGCAGTTTTAGTCTTTCAGAAGGAATTCGCAAATCGCCTTGTGGCACCGGTTGGAAGCGAAGATTACGGATGGTTAACAGTCTTGGCATATTACCATTTTGAAGTTGAACTTTTCGACGAAGTGCCCAAATGGATGTTTTATCCCCAGCCAGAAGTTGACTCCACAATTTTGCGCTTGACTCCTAGGACTTCGCCGCCTTTCCAAGTGAAAAACTACGTATTGTTTAAGCGCCTTGCGCAGACGCTTTTCACACAGCGCAATAGAAAGGTTAGGAACGCCGTGCAACAATTCATAAGGAGGCTTTATGCATCCGTAAAAGATGCCGCTAAGGTTGCTGATTCTCTTCCATTTCACAATAGACGCGTTAGAGAGTTAGCACCTGAAGACTTCGGTGAACTGGCAAATGTGCTCGGTAGCTAAAAAAGTGTTTTTTAAGGATTATGCTTTCTATGTTTGGGACAGCGTCTACGAGCCAGCTGAAGACTCTTTCCTCTTCGTTGAAAACCTAAAAGTGAAAGAAGGTGAAAGGGTTCTTGACATGGGCACCGGATGCGGGATTCTAGGCATAGTCGCTTCAGAAAAGGCTTCTATGGTTTTGGCTGTTGATATAAACCCGTATGCTGTGCACTGTGCGAAAGAAAACGCCAAGCTAAACCATGTTACGGACAAAATGTTTTTCGTCCAAGGCGACTTGTTCACACCAATAAAGCCTAATAAAAAATTTGACCTAATCATGTTTAATGCTCCTTATTTGCCCTGTGAACCAGAAGAAAAAGATGAGTGGCTTGGACTGGCATGGTGTGGTGGTGTTGATGGAAGGGCGGTTATTGACCGTTTCATATGCAATGTCCCCAAACACTTGAAAAGCGGTGGGCGTGTTCTCTTAATGCAGTCCACACTGGCCGATGTTGATAAAACCTTGGAGGCTTTTTATAAAAATGGTTTTGAAGTGAAAATTGTTGCGGAACTCAGCCTTCCCCTTTTCGAGAAAATAATGCTTATCAAAGCAGACCTTTAGGCAAGCTTGAATTGTGCATTTAATTTTAGAAAAATATATAACTTGAGGGCTTCACTATTGCTAGAAAAGTTGTTAGGAGTGCCTTGAAATGTGTATAATTGGGAAAGATAAGTTGAAGGAGCTTATAGAGAATTATAAGTGCCTGTATCCCTACGACTATAATTTGCTCGATGGAGACGGCTATATCCTGACAGTCAAAGACGAGACAACATTGCATTATCTTGAGCATAAAAACCTCATATCCCACGAAATAGTTTTCACACCGCCAAACTATGTTGCGCATCTCACAGCCAAAAGCAAGTATGGAAGAATGGGCTTATCCTTCTTGAATGCGGCAAAAGTTCACAGCGGCTTCATTGGAAGACTTGCTCTTGAAATTGTGAATTTGAGCAACGACCGCTGCCCCATAACAATTAAACGTGGAGACCCTTTCATGCACATAGAATTTATAACAAGGGAAGGCGAGCCATCGCCGTACATGGGGGAATACCAGTTTCAATATTTAACCGAAGAGGAAGTGCAAATGTATATTCCAATATTGAAAAAGGTTTTCCCGAACTACGATGAACTTGCAAAGATATGGTTCAGAAATAAGCGGGCACCTACATAACCAAGTATCCAGTTTCTTCAAATTCAAATTATGAAGCTCGCATAATTGTAAATTCTGATTTTTCAACAAATGTTTAAATAATTTGTTTATAGGATATTTGAAAGGGATGTTTGATGCGTGCACGCAACTACAGAATCGTTAAGGGGCAACCTTATACTAGGAAAGAGTTTGTTAAGGGTTTCCCTCAACCTAAAATCACAAAGTTCACTATGGGCGACCCCAACGCTAAATTTGAATACGAAGCTAGGCTTATAGCCCTAGAAAAAGCCCAAATACGGCATAACGCTCTAGAAGCAGCAAGAGTGGCAACAAACCGTCTTTTAATGGAGAAGCTTTCAAACAATTACCTTTTACAAGTTCATCCATACCCCCATATTATTCTTAGGGAAAACAAAATGATTTTCGGGGCACATGCCGACCGCCTTCAAGATGGGATGCGCAGAGCTTTTGGAAAACCAATTGGAACAGCAGCACGCGTATTGCCAAACCAAACAATAATCACCGTTAAAGTAAACACCGACGGCGTTGAAGTGGCTAAGGAGGCTTTAAAGAGAGGAAGCGCAAAACTTCCAATACCGTGTAGAATAATAATTGAGAAGGCGCGGTTGGAGGAGGCTGAAACAACGTGACAAAAATGAAAGAGGATCTGGTAATCTGGTTTGAAAACCTAAGGAGAGACGATATTCCTCTTGTGGGAGGCAAAAACGCTAACTTAGGCGAAATGATGAATGCTGGGATCCCTGTTCCCCAAGGCTTTGCCATAACAGCCTACTCTTATAAAAAATTCATTGAAGAAACGGGCATAGCTGAAAAAATATACAAAAGTATCGAGGAAACTGTTACAGATCCAAGTGATCCAAAACAGTATGAGGAAGCCTCTAAAAAAATTCGCGCATTAATAGAAGCTACTCAAGCACCTAGAGATGTGGAAAAAGCTATTAAGTCCGCGTATCGGGAGCTTTGTCGGAAGCTGGACTTAGATGAAGTTTTTGTCGCCGTTAGGTCAAGCGCAACTGCGGAGGATCTGCCCGACGCGTCCTTTGCTGGGCAACAGGAAACCTACTTAAATGTTAAGGGAGAAGAAGAGCTTATTGAAAAGACTGTTAAATGTTGGTCAAGCCTTTTCACTCCTCGCGCCATCTTCTACCGCACTCAAAAGGGCTTCGCCCATGAAAAGGTCCTCATAAGCGTTGGGGTTCAAAAGATGGTTAATGCTAAAGCTGCCGGCGTTATGTTCAGTATAAACCCTGTCACCAGCGACTCTGACCAAATAGTTATTGAGGGCAACTTTGGTTTAGGCGAGGCAGTTGTTTCAGGCGCTGTTACTCCAGACGAGTTTATCGTAGATAAGCGAACCATGAAAATAGTTAATAGGCGTATAGCCGCTAAAAAGGTGCAATATGCCCGCGACCCGGAAACAGGAAAAACAGTTCACTTGGAAGTGCCTGCTGAAAAGCAAAATCAACCATGCCTAAGTGATGAAGAAGTCATAAAGCTTGCAGAACTAGCCAAAAAGATAGAGCAACACTACGGAACAGCCCAAGACATTGAATGGGCTATTGACAGCGACTTAAAGTTTCCAGAGAACATTTTCATATTGCAATCCAGACCTGAAACGGTTTGGAGCATGAAAGTGGAGAAGGCTTTGGAAAAGAGGGCTGAGACTGGTTTGTTGAGACCTGCTGAAGAGTTAAAGGTTGTTGTTAAGGGCATAGCTGCTGGCAAGAGGGGAATAGGCACCGGCGTTGCAAAAGTTGTTCTAAATCCAGAAGAAGCTGCTAAAGTCATGCGGAAAGGCGACATCTTAGTGGCTGAAATGACAAATCCAGACTATGTGCCTTTCATGAAGATGGCAGGTGCAATTGTAACCGACAAGGGTGGTGTAACATGCCACGCGGCGATTGTAAGCCGTGAACTGGGCATCCCATGTGTTGTTGGAACTGAAAATGCTACAAAGCTTATGGTCAGCGGTAAAGAATACACTGTTGATGCGAGAAACGGTGTTGTTTACGAAGGTGTTATGTCAACAATAACAGAACAACCGGTTTCGCATGGAATCAGCTTTTCTTCGGCAACCGTTGCAGGAGGAATCTTCAGGTCGGTTCCAGTAACTGCCACAAAAATCTACATGAACTTGGGTGTCCCAGAAAAGGTTGAGGAGTATAAGGATTTACCATTCGAAGGAATAGGGCTAATGCGCATAGAATTCATCTTAGCCAGCTACATAGGTGAGCATCCCCTTTATCTTGTGGAAACCGGGCAGGGACAAAAGTTTGTGGATAAACTTGCTGAGGGCATAGCAACAGTTGCCAGGGCTATACAGCCTCGTCCAGTTGTTGTGCGTTTCAGCGATTTCAAGACCAATGAGTACCGCGAGTTAAAAGGCGGAGACAAATACGAAATTGTTGAGGCTAACCCCATGCTTGGCTGGAGAGGCTGCAGCCGCTACATAAGCCCATGGTATGAGAAGGCCTTCCGCCTCGAATGTCAAGCCATCAAAAAGTGCCGCGAAGAGTGGGGGCTCAAAAACGTTTGGGTTATGCTTCCAGTGGTGCGCACCGTCTGGGAAGCTAAAAAGTGTTTGGAGTTGATGAAGGAGGAAGGTCTAGAAAGAACTAAGGACTTTCAAGTTTGGTTTATGGCTGAGACGCCTTCTATAGCTATACTTGCTGATGAATTCTCAAAGCTCTGCGACGGATTTTCCATAGGCTCAAATGACATGACTCAGGGAATACTAATGATTGACAGGGATTCGGAACGCCTCGGACAGATGGGATATTTTGATGAAAGAGACCAGGCGGTAAAGAGGATAATAGCCCATCTAATAAGAGTGGCTCACGAAAACGGGTGCACAGTTTCCATCTGCGGAGAAGGCCCATCAAACCTTCCAGACTTCACAGAGTTCCTTGTAAGAGCAGGAATAGACAGCATTTCAGTTAACGCCGACGCTGTTGTAGCCACCAAGAACCTTGTTGCAAGCATAGAACAAAAGATAATCCTTGAAAAGCTTGCTGAACAGCATCAAAGGGCCCTAGGGCGTCCAATTCGAAGGCCAAAGGGAGACTGGGAATGGGCGCCCCAATGGGATGAAACCACAAAATAGCAACGCGCCCTTTTTCACATTTCCAACCACCCATGCTTTCATGATATTCCTTTGGGTGTTTGGTTTTGAAACAATTTGATTTTGAAGAAGAGAGAGTAAAACAGGAAATAATCAAACTAGGAGCAAAACGCGTCCTGATTCAGCTTCCGCAAGGACTGAAAAACGATGGCGTAAGAATTGCGAAGATTGTTGAAAAAACAGGCGCCTTGCCAATAATTTCTGCAGACCCATGTTATGGCGCATGTGACCTAGCAACGGCTGAAGCTGAAAGCCTAGGCGCCGACTTGATAATCCATTATGGGCATTCAAAGCTTTTAAAGTACGAGAAAGTGCCCACCATCTATGTTGAGGCGAGAGCCACTTTAAGCGTTGATGAGGCTGTTGAAAAAGCTTTACCCCTCATAGAGAAATGGCATAAAATAGGTTTAGCCACAACAGTTCAGCATGTGCAGACTCTCGACGAGGCTAAAGAGATTTTGATTCACGCTGGAAAAACAGTAATGATTGGCGATGCCGGCCGCATGAGTTATCCTGGGCAGATTATAGGATGCGACTATAGTAATGCGAGGTCCATAGCCAACGATGTTGAAGCTTTCCTCTTCATTGGTGGGGGACGTTTCCACGCCTTAGGCTTAGCCCTTTCAACTTCAAAGCCAACAATAGTTGCTGACCCATACGAAAAAAGGGCTTACACTCTTGATGAGGAGGTTCAAAAAACTCTTAAAAAACGGTGGGCAAGCATCCAGGAAGCGGAAAAAGCGAAAACTTTCGCAGTTCTCGTGGGTTTAAAGCCTGGACAAAAACGCGTCGATGAGGCTTTAAGTATTAGGGAAAAGCTTGAAAAAAGCGGGAAAGACGTGTATATTTTCGCTTTTAGGGAGCTAACTCCAGAAGTTCTCATGGAGTTTCCAGCAGTTGACGCCTATATCAATACCGCATGTCCACGGATATCCATTGAGGATGCTTCGAGATTTCGGAAACCAGTGCTCACATTAAATGAAGCGCGTGTGGTTGTCGGCGAACTTTCTTGGGAAGAACTTTGTAGAAAAGGTTGGTTCTGGGACTAATGCTGAGCATTTTTGAAAATAGAATGAAAAGGTTTATTGAGGTGCGCAGTGTTTAGCTTTCAGCCATGTAAATGTTAATGCGTACAGTTTGAGGTGTTGTGATAGGTTTGTCGGATTCGAAGCGGAACAGTGGCAGGTTTGTGTTGCCAGGAGAACAATTAGGCGTTATTGAAGAGTTTATTCCGGACGCTGGAACATACGTGAAGGACGGAATTATATATTCAAAGGTTGTGGGACGTGCGCTTGTGGACTTTCTTAACAAGCGGGTTTCAGTTTTCCCACTTGTTCATGGGGCAAGAGCTCCAAAGGTTGGAAGCATAGTTGTTGGGCAAGTTTCAAGTGTCCAGCCTCAGACAGCCACAGTCCGAATCTTCAAGATTGGCAATAAAATCCTTTCAGGTTTTTTTACTGGTTTTCTCCACGTTTCAGATGCACATTTAAGGTTTGTTGACTCCATGTTTGACGTTTGCAAACCAGGCGACGTCATAAGGGCGAAGGTTGTAAGCGAAAAGAACAGGGTTTACCACTTGTCCACTATAGATAAAGGCTTAGGTGTTGTTTATGCTTTCTGTTCTAATTGCGGTTCCATGCTGGAGCAGAGGGGTCGCGGCTTGCAGTGTTTGCGATGTGGGAAAATTGAAAAGCGCAAAACTACTATAGACTATGGGAAAGGAATAATTTGAAATGGTGGTGGCATAAATGAAAATTAAGGTTTTAAAGAAAACAGAAAATGAGCTTAAAATTGAAGTTGAAGGTGCAGGACACACCCTTTGCAATTTGCTGCAGAAGAGACTTCTTGAAGACGAAAACGTGGATTTGGCTGGCTACGACATTCCCCATCCGCTCGCTTCAAACCCCATAATATATGTGCGGACAAAGGGTAAAGAAAAACCTGAAGAAGCTCTGCTGAAGGCTGTGAAAAAAGCCAGAGAGATGAACAAGGAGTTTAGCAAAGAGCTTCAAAAAGCCCTCAAAACTTAACTCTATCCTTTATTGTTAAAAATAGCTGAGTGAGGCCTTCAACTGGGTTTTCAGCTTTCTCTAGTATTGCTACGCTTTCCTCTAATGTTATATGCTTGTGGAGCCAAGCATAAACGGTTAAGGCTTCTGCAGCGTCTGCTAACATGTGCCGCGAAACCCTCGAAGGCATATGTCCTCTTAAACCTGCTTTTTTAAAGGCTTCTGCGAGAACGCTGCCCCTAACCTTTGCTCCAGAGGGTTGCCCCTTATTCTGAGATAAAGCTAGAGAATAGGCGAAGTTTATGTATGCGTCGCCTAAAGCTGCCAGCTTATGGTCCATTAGAACTTCCGTTAAATTTTTGTAAACTTTTGCGAAGGAGAAGGCTTTACTTTCGTTTTTCAACTTTTAACCCTTCTTTTAGTTAAGTTTTGTCGGTTCCAGTTTATATTTAAGTAGTCCTTTTCTCTTATGCATGTTTGCTTGGCGGTGTTAAAAGGGATGGCTGAAGAAAAAGAAAGCACACTAGCAAGTTTTTCTGAGAAGACTCTTCAAGAATATCTTTCAAGCTTGTATGGTTGCACCGTGGATATTTGTGGTTTCTGGAGGCTTGGCAGCGAGAAAACTGGGGGCAAGGATTTGAAGGGTTTCGGCTATGGTGTTCCATACGTTATTGAGTTCAAAGTTAAGGGCGAAGTTAAACGTGTTGTGTTGGAAACAATGCGGCCTGGAGGTTTTGGGCATGATTTTCCCTTTGACCGTGCTCAGATTTTGCTTTGGCAACATTCAGCTTTTAATAAACTGCCTCAGCATGTGCGTTCAGTGGATGTGGGCGCCTTCACTGCAGACGGCAAAAGTTTAAAGTCTCTTGGAGATTGCGGCGAATTCTTCATTTTAACCGAATACGTGGATGGCAAACTCTACCACTTAGACCTAGATCGCATTAAAAATACTGGCGAGATAAGCGAGCTAGACGAAAAGCGATGTTTGGCGCTTTCCGATTACCTTGTTAAAATTCACAGTTTAAAACATGAGGCGCCGTGGCTTTATGTGCGTAGGGCCCGCGAGCTTGTGGGGCACGGCGAGTGCATAATGGGATTATTAGACAGCTACCCGCCTGGACTCGACTTTGCTAAAGAGCAAGATTTAATCAGCATTGAAAAGGACTGTGTTGTTTGGCGTTGGCGTCTTAAACGTAAAGCCCATAGGCTTAGCCAGGTTCACGGCGATTTTCACCCTTGGAACATAATGTTTCATCAAGGCGATGAGTTCACTGTTTTGGATAGAAGCAGAGGCGAGTGGGGAGAACCTGCAGACGACGTTACCGCTATGACTATTAACTACATTTTCTATTCCCTTCAGAAATACGGCGAACTTGCCGGAGTTTTCGAGCGGTTATATAGTCTTTTCTGGGAGAACTATTTGCAGAAAACTGGAGACTGGGAAATCCTCGAGGTTGTTCAGCCCTTCTATGCTTGGCGAGGTTTGGTTGTGGCTTCGCCTATATGGTATCCAAACTTAAGCCACGATGTCCGCATAAAACTTCTAAACTTCGTGAAAAATGTTCTACGCCACGAAAAGTTTGATTTAGACACTGTAAACGCATACATTCAACCTGTTTAGGAGTGAAAGTTTAAAAGATAAATACCGTAAGCGGGTAAAATTACGGTTTGTGCGGGGTTCCTTCTTGAGCGAGGACTCAGCAGTTGATTTGAAGAAAAAGCTTAGACAGATGGGTTATTCTGATAAGACTGCTGAGGAAATTTTGAAATGGTACGGCGCTAATATTTCGCAAGCGGATGAGCCCCGTGAAAGGAATTTACGTTCTAGCAATCTTCATCAACAAAAACGTAACCATTAAAGTCGGCGCCTTGGGAAACGTCACCTTCGAGAAAGGCTTATACGCTTATGTGGGTTCAGCCCAAAACAACCTTGAAAAACGGTTAATGCGCCACTTTCAAAGGGCAAAGCGGAAGTTTTGGCACATTGACTATCTGCTTGCTAATGCAAATGCAAGCATCTTAAAGGCCTTCTATAAAAAGGCGGAAAAACCTGAAGAGTGCACTGCGGCGCGCAGGTTTAGCGAAAAGGGTTTTGCAGTCAAAAAGTTTGGGTGTTCCGACTGCCGCTGTGCAAGTCACCTTTTCAAGTTTAACAACTACGGTTTATTGGAAGATTTGTGTTTAAAGTGCGGCTTTAGCCCTTTATCATCTTGCTAGCGAGTCGCTGCATTCGGAGACATCTGAAGCCTGAAGGATTTCACGTTTTTGAATTATTTCTTTAAAGTCCACATAGTCCCCGCCGACAATCTTCAATTTCGCTTCAACCCTTTTGTCTTTAACCTCTACTACGTTGTAGGAGTTAAGAAAGAAGCCCCTCAGTTTTTCGCATGAAACGCTTCCAGCGTGAACCACCTGTATATTCTCTATCTGCCATTTCCACGGTCTGTGACGGTGACCGCACAAAACAAGATCTACCTTAGATTTTGTGAGGCTTCTTAGGACGTCGCCTGCGTCCACTATGGTGATTTGATCTGCGCCCGTGTCTGGAACTGGGATTATATGGTGATGTATCGCAACAATTTTCACTCTGTCCTTATAATTTTCAAGAGTGTGCTCTAGCCATAGGTTTTGTCTGTGGCCTACTTCGCCGTCGTCTCTGTCTGGGCGGGCGCTGCTTAGCACTATTACGACGGCGTCGCCTACTTCTGTGACTTGGTTGAAGGGGAAAAACTGTTTGAAAAGCAAATAGCCCGTAGCGCGGTAATCGTGGTTTCCGCTTATGTATATGGCGTTCTTTGCCTTCAGCCTCTTGAACTCTTCTGCTGCCATCTTAAACTCTGAGAGGATGCCGTTCTCTGTTATATCTCCAGTTATCACCACAGCATCAGGCGACAAAGCGTTAATTTCATCCATTGCAGCGCGAAATTTCCCATCATTAAACATGGGCCCACAGTGAACATCTGAAATCTGAACAATCAACATAACAATCACTTCAAACCCAAAACAAAGCAATAATTAATAAACGTTGTGCATGAGTAGATTTTAAAGGCCACTACCCTAGAACCCTTTCAGAGGTAACTTGAATTGAGTGAAGGTTGGTGTGTCTGGGTTACCGGTTTGCCTGGAAGCGGCAAATCCGTCGTTTCAGAAGCCTTAATTAGGCTTCTAGAACAAAAAGGCATACATGCTCAACTCTTGTCTTCGGACGCGCTGCGTGAAGTTTTGACGCCTAAACCAACATACTCGCTTGAAGAACGGGACATAGTTTATGCTACGCTTGTTTACATTGCGGAACTTTTAACTCAAAACGGCGTAAATGTTGTTATCGATGCTACTGGCAATCTGAGGCGTTACAGAGAAAACGCTAGAAGGCTAATTCCACGGTTTATGGAAGCCTATCTGGAGTGCCCCATAGAAGTCTGTATGGAACGCGAATCAAAAAGAGGCAAAACCTACCATGCCCCAAAACAAATTTACGCAAAAGCCCTAGAAGGAAAAGCGCCCACAGTGCCTGGAGTAGGACAACCCTACGAGCCGCCCACAAACCCAGAAATAACTCTGAACACAGAAAAGCTTACACCAGAACAAGCAGCCAAAAAAATTTTGGAAACAATAATCCAAAAGTGGTATGTAAAAACCTAGAGAGCCTGTCACTATTGGTTGATAAAATAACCAAAATTATGTTGAGCGGCGCTTTCTTGAAGCAAGGGCTCTTCCTTTATTTTGGTTTAAATGAGTTGTTTATGAGAGTTAAAAAGGGGGTTTAAGGCTGTTTATGTTGTTATGTGTAACGTTTACTGAGGGACTTCACTTGGGGTTTCTATAGGGTGAGGTGCCGGAGAACCTCCTGAAAGCATAAACCAGACGATAACAGCAACTATGATTATTATTACTGCCAGTCCCAAAATCCACCATAACATTTTTTCGGGTTTTCGACAGAAGTACTCTCCTTTAAGATTGTATTTCGAGTATACAGCACATTTAGCGCAGATGCAACCTTCTTTTGTGGCTTTCTCCTCTGCTCTGCCTTTTGCGCAGAAAAGTCCACCAGTTAATTTACACTTCTGGTATGTTGGGCATTTCGGGCAGATGCACATTTTCATGTTATCTGAGGTATCAGGAACTTTACCCATATGTTTCAGCCTTCACTGTTGCAATATTTGTTGCAGTGCATATTTAAAACTAATCACAAGGTTTTGCAGCTAAAAATTACTAAATTGAACAGTTTGAAGTATCCAGAATTCTCGCCGAAAAGACACGAAAACTGTGACGTTACTGGAAGGATAAGATTTATAACCTAATGTATTCATTCCTAGAAGACGCGAAGCGGGAAAAGATGGGCCACAGGAAAAAGCATGCCCCAAAACACGGTTCGCTATCCTATTTGCCTAGGAAACGTGCTAAAAGTATACTGGCGCGAATCCGTTACTGGCCAGAAATAAAGGCTGACGCGCCTAGGCTTTTGGGTTTTATGGGTTATAAGGCTGGCATGACCTATGCCATGGTTATAGAGGATCGGAAACGTTCTCCAAACTTTGGAAAAGAGGTGATCCGGCCAGTCACGGTTCTGGAAACTCCGCCGCTGCTTATCTGCGCCATAAAAGCCTACACAAAAACTCCATATGGCTTCCAAACTCTGGCAGAGGCTTGGATGGCAGACCCGCCAGACGAACTTGAAAGAGTTTTTACGCTTCCAGAAAAATTTAACACGGAAGAAAACCTAAAGAAGATAGAGGAAAACCTAAATAAAGTTTCAAAAATCCGTGTAATAGCCATAACCCAGCCTAAACAAACAAGTGTACCTAAGAAAAAACCAGATGTAGCTGAAATCGAAATAGGCGGAGGAATAATCCAGCAGCAATTCGAATACGCAAAAAGTCTTCTTGGAAAAACCATAAGCCCCAATGAAGTTTTCAAGGAAGGCCAACACGTGGACGTGATAGGTGTAACCACTGGGAAAGGCTTCCGAGGGCCAGTAAAGCGTTGGGGAGTAGCCATTCTCCAGCATAAAGGCAGAAAAACCAAAAGAGGCGTGGCAACCCTCGGGCCGTGGAATCCTCACCACGTGATGTATACTGTTCCAAGAGCTGGGCAAATGGGCTTCCACCAAAGAACAGAATACAACAAGAGAATCCTGAAAATTGGTAAAGACGGAAAAGAAGTAACTCCAAAGGGCGGTTTTATAAGATATGGTATAATCCGTGGTCCCTACATGCTAATAGAGGGAGGTATACCGGGACCAGAAAAGCGCCCAATAAAACTGCGTTACCCAGCACGCCCGCCGAAACAAATCTCAGAGGAGCCTCCGCAAATCACATATCTATCCCTAGAATCTCCCCAAGGAAAGTAACGGTGAAAACCAATGGCTAAAACAGTGAAAGTCTTCGACCTCAATGGAAAACCCGTTGAAAAATTAAAACTGCCGCCAATTTTTGAAACACCCATAAGGCCAGACGTCATAAAACGCGCTGTCCTAGCCGTACAATCTAAAAGATTTCAACCTCAAGGCAGAGACCCTATGGCTGGAAAAAGGACAACTGCGGAATCAAGAGGAGTAGGTTTAGCCATGGCGAGAATCCCGAGAATAAAAGGTCCAGCGGGCACAGGAGCCTTCGCTCCAGGGACAGTGGGCGGAAGAATAGCTCACCCACCAACCCCGGAAAAGAAGATTGTTAAGAAAATCCCCAAGAAAGAGAGGCGTTTAGCTCTTTTTTCTGCCATAGCGGCTACCGCCTCAAAAGAAATGGTGGTTTCCCGTGGGCACTCTGTTGAGGGCGTTCCTCAAATTCCAATAGTAGCCGTAGACGATTTGGAGGGTTTAAAAAGGACAAAGGAAGTTGAGGAAACTCTCATAAAGCTTGGAGTTTTATCAGACCTATACAGGGTTAGAGAAAGCGTGAAGGTTAGGGCTGGTAAAGGAAAGAGTCGGGGAAGGAAAATAAAGCAAGCTGTAGGGCCTCTCATAGTTGTGGCTGAAGACAAAGGTATAGGGGAAGCCGCGCGAAACATACCTGGCTTAGAGGTAATTCCCGTTAAAAGTTTAAACCCGGAAGTTCTTGCGCCAGGCACGCATCCTGGAAGGTTAACGATATGGACTAAAAGCGCCATTGAAACCTTAGACAAACTTTATGGCGGAGGCGAAGCCTAATGGACCCCTACGAAGTAATCCTTTACCCATTAATGACCGAATCCGCAAGCTTGATGGTTGAAAGGGAAAACAAACTGGTTTTCATAGTTAACCTTAAAGCTACAAAACTCGACATCAAAAGGGCTGTTGAGAAGCTTTACGAGGTTAAGGTTGAAAAAGTCAACATTACTATAACGCCGGACGGTGAAAAGAAGGCCTTTGTCAAGCTGTATCCAGAGTATAAGGCTTCTGATGTGGCGATTAAACTTGGAATACTGTAAATTATGGAGTGAATAGAGCATGGGAAAAAGGATTCGTGTTCAAAGAAGGGGGCGCGGCGGGCCAACATTTAGAGCTGCAACCCAAAAGCGAGTAGCGCCAGCCCGCTATCCCCAAAAAACAAAAGACATTTTCGACATTCTGATGAAAGGCATAGTTGAAGAGGTTCTCCATGAACCTGGACGTGGGGCTCCCCTTGCATTGGTGCGTTTTGAAAATGGTGAAACATGCTACACTGTTGTTCCAGAAGGCGTATATTTAGGACAACAAATCCAGATGGGCGGCAAAGCGCAAGTGGAAGTTGGAAATATTCTTCCAGTGGGAAAGATTCCAGAAGGTACAATGGTATGTAATATAGAACTTAAGCCGGGAGACGGCGGCAAAATTGCCAAATCTTCCGGAGCATACGCAATAGTTGTAGCTCACACAGCTCAAGGAACCATGGTAAGGTTGCCGTCTGGGAAAACAAAATACATAAGCGATGACTGCAGAGCTACAATAGGTGTGGTTTCAGGGGCTGGCAGAACAGAAAAACCCTTCCTTAAAGCTGGACCAAAATTCCACCTGATGAGGGCTAGAGGGCGTAAGTATCCGAGAACCAGAGGAAAAGCCATGGTTGCAGCAGTGCACCCCTATGGAAGTAGCAAAAGAAGCGCGAGAAAAGTTACAACAGTTTCGCGTCGTGCTCCTCCAGGAAAGAAGGTTGGGCTAATTGCGGCTAGAGGAGCAGGGCGTAAGAAAAAGAGGACAACGGAATAAAATATCCAGAAAGTTTATAAAATTTAACTCAGGATAAAACGTGGGTTGAATAAGAAATGCCGAGGGAATTCACCTACCGCGGATACACGCTTGAGCAACTGCAAAGTATGTCCATGGACGAGTTTATCAATATACTTCCTTCAAGGCAGAGGAGAAGCCTCCATAGAGGTTTATCGTTGGAGCAGAGAACCCTTCTAGAAAATATTAGAAAGGCAAAAGAAGCGATGCGTAAAGGAGGCAACGTAACAATTAAAACCCATGCCCGCGACATGGTAATCCTCCCTGAAATGGTTGGACTTAAAATATTGGTTCATAACGGCAAGGAATTTGTTCCCGTGGAAGTTAAGCCTGAAATGATTGGGCATTACCTAGGCGAGTTTGCAATAACCAATAAACCTGTAAAACATGGCACCCCAGGTATAGGCGCATCCCGCTCTTCAATGTACGTTCCACTAAAGTAAGAATGGTTTAAAAACGCAATTTTAAGAAGAAGCGCTTAGGCTGTATAGTCTACTCCTGAGGGTTTCTTTTCCATAGGCTCTTTAGCTGGAGGAATCTGCGGCAATGGAATGGGAGGCGGAACATTCAGGGTTCTAGATAAGATTACGCTTTCCACAAAAACCACGTTTGAAATGGATTGCACCAGCACGGGAGGCGGAGGCTTCTTCTCCTTATATTCTGAGTAAATTTTGCTTATTTCATCCTTGCTGCCTGCAACGTAGGCTCTTCCTTTTAGGCTTATTTGGGCTACTGAAGGATTATAGTTAACAGTTAAAACAAATGGTACTTCAAGCATGTCTTCTGCCTTTTTCTCAACCTCAACAAGGTTAAGATTAGTGTTTATTTGAATGGGTGGAATAGGCTTTGTAATATCCCAGAAGCGCTCTCCAGAAATATTTGTTATTGAAACATTAACCCTAATCAATTCTAATCATCATGATTTATGCGTGCGTAGTGTAATTTAAACGTGTTTGTAGCGTGTGAAGCCGCAGTGTCCACAAGCATATCTGTCGCCATGGTCAGCCATGAAGTATCCTGGTCCGCAGCGCTCGCATGTGGGAAGTTGCCTAACAACTTTATCCTTATCTATTTTGTAAAGCGAGAAAACTCCTTTTTCCTCTTTTTTCTTCTTTTCCCTTTTTCCCTTTTTCGCTTTTGCCTCTTTAGGTGCTTCTGCCGCTTCTTCAGACACTGCTATTCTCCTCCTTCCTTCTCTTGTTTTTCAACCGGCATATTCCTTTTTAAAATGTATTCTGGCTCAACAAGCTTTGCGTGCTCAACAGAATCATAGATATTAGCTATTCCGATGGCTTTGCGTGTTCCCGTTTTGGTTTCCATCTTTTTGATGAAAACTAAACTTGCATCTTTTTTCAATGCCTTGGCAATAGCTTCTTTAACTTCGGTTCTAGTCGGTGTGCTGCCTGTTTGATTGTGTTCCACTTGGAAAACCACTTCTTTACGCTTTAGCAGCGGGTTTTCCGTCTCTGATAATATTTTGATTTCCATTTTCCACACGGTGTTTGAGTTGATACAATTTTCTCTTTATTTAGTCTTTCGCAGTCTTTCCCATGAGTTTCAAGATTTCAGCCGCTTCAACCTTCTTCTCTTGTGTGACCTTAACTACAACAATACCCTCATGTGGCTGTCCATAAACTATAATTGAGTTTTCAGGCGCGTAAAAAACAGCAGCCAATGTTAAGAGGTCTTCCTCTCCGTACACTACTATCTTGACCCTACCGTTTGTTTTGAAGGCTTCTCGAACTGCGTCTAAGGCTTCTTGGGTTATGGTTCCCGGAGGGTTCTTGATGTGCATTTCTTTGTCTGCAGGAAGTAGGGCTGGCTTTATAGTAGTTCGCATAACCTTGTTATCTATAATTAACAAGTTTGGAAAAATTTTGTTTTCCACGAGATTTTTTGAAACAGTGTCTCCGACGGAAACGATGCTTGGCGGTTTCTCCTCTCTCAAAATGTCTTTAAGTATTTTTGCTGTTTCGCTGAATGAGCCTTGAACCAGTGTGCCCCATGGCTTTTTGAGTTGCCTATTCAGTTTTTGTGGGAGTCTGTATGCAGTGCTCATTCTATCTGACCTTTAAGGCGTAGCGTCCTTTCTCTTTGATATTCATCGCTTTTGCAATTGCTGAATTTTCAGGGTCAAATATTATTACTAACCCGCTGAAGTCGTCGCTTAAACTTGCTGTTTTACATCTTGGGCACATGTTTCCAGAAGTTATTATGTGGCATACGGAACAGGCTTTTTCGCTCACTGTTCATCGCCCTTTTTTTCCTGTTCCTTTTCTAGGGATTCCTCTGTTTTATGCAGTTCCTGCTCAATCCATTCCAGCTTGCCCAGGAAGGGTTGTCTTGCTGTTACGCCTATCTTTGCTGAACCGCCTGTTCTGCCAAGTGAAACTGCAGTTATTCGAACGCGCACCCTGTCTCCAGTTGTTAACTTCCTGTTTGTTTCCTTGCCTAATAAAACTCCTTGTTTTTCGTCGTAGGAGATGAAGTCGTCCATCAACTGGGAGACGTGAAGCAATGCGTCAATTGGCCCTATACGTACGAAAGCTCCAAAATCCGCAATCTCCACCACTTCACCTTCAACCACTTCTTGGAGAGCGGGATAAAATGTTAGGAGCGAAAAGGATACTTTATGGTAGGTGGCTCCATCCCCTGGAATTATTTTTCCGGTAGGGCTTACTTTCACTTGGGTTACGGCGACAACGTAGCCTAATGTCTCGTCAACTATGCCCTCGTATTTAGCCTTAACCTGCTGATAGCCTACACTCTCCAACGGGTTGCCGAAGGTTTCTGGAGGGATGCGAATCGTATCTTCCATGGTCACAAGCTTAAACAATGCGTTATATCCTCCCGTCAATTTCCAGATGTGACTTTTGTCTCACATAAATAACTGGCACACTTATATCTCTTAACCTCTTCTTAAGCCTTCTGTCATTGGTGAAAACGGGACATTTCCATTCACGCGCCGTCTGAAAAATGGCGTCATCTGGGGAAGCTGCAATTTTTATGCTTGTTTCAATTAGCGTACACTTTTCAGCTATTTTCAAGGCGTAAGAAGCTTCTCTTCGCATCTTGGGTGATCCTTTCTCCGCGATTTTCTCAAGTTCCTGTTTGATTGGTGAAAGCAGAACGGGTTCAAAATTTCTTTTTAAAAGTGTTTTTAATTCTTCAAAAATGTCAATTTTAAACCTGAGAGGAACAAATAAAGCGTTTGAATCTAGAATCACTTTCAACTTCTCTCTTTTAAAGGCGTGTTCTGTTGGCATACTATTTTATCATTCCGTAGCCTATTAGTCTCCATCTGCCTGTAATTTTTCTGCTTAGGGCAACTCTTGAACCAGGTAATGCGCACACGGGTCTTGTAAGCTTAAGGGTTGTCACGTCGTTTTTAATGGAGACAACTTTTCCAACACTTATTGAAGCTCCAACATGTAAGAGTAGGGTTTCATCTCTGCTTATGTTTTCAACTTTTGCAAGTTCCTTTGTTCCAACTGCCCGTTCAAGAATGTGAGTTTCTAAGTTTAGTTCATTTAAGACTGGCGGCAGCATCTCCTTTTTTCCAACGATGTTTCCAGTTAACCCATCAGCCTTTGAAATGGAGGGGTCTAAAAGGGTTCCAACGCCAACTAAGCCACCGCAATGCGCTTCCTTAACATTTCTTCCGCCTGCTTGTAGGCTTACAATTTCGCTGAAAAGCGGCTTGTAAACGCTTTTTCCCTCCTCTTCTAGGCTTATTCCAGGGCGAATCTCTATCTCGTCTTTAACAGCAAATTTTCCCTGAAAAATCGTGCCGCCGAGGACGCCTCCCTCAAGTTTTTCGATTGGAGTGCCTGGTTTGTTGGTGTCGAATGAGCGAACAATATACATTAACGGCGGTTTCGATTCATCTCTTTGTGGAGTTGGAATAAACTCTTCCATCGCCTGAATTAAAGCATCTATGTTCAAGGAGCGTTGAGCTGAAACAGGAATTATCGGGGCATTTTCAGCTATGGTTCCATTAACAAAGTTTTTAATTTCCTCATAACTTTTACGTGCCCTTTCCTCACCGACAATATCTATTTTGTTCTGCACTATGACGATATTTTTTATCCCAATGATTTCAGCTGCAGCCAGATGCTCCCTCGTTTGTGGTTGAGGACATGGCTCATCAGCTGCAATCACAAGTATTGCGCCATCCATTATTGCAGCTCCTGAAAGCATTGTCG
>Ga0209225_1000405_pt1 | contig 51210 bp, 46 predicted proteins | sample WasSprMetagenome_FD_184732 | JGI IMG/M metagenome (GOLD analysis project Ga0209225, IMG submission 184732) | Sulfidic aquatic microbial communities from Washburn Spring, Yellowstone National Park, USA - WS (SPAdes) (version 3) | ecosystem: Environmental > Aquatic > Thermal springs > Hot (42-90C)... | reverse complement strand
CATCTGAGGGATCCTAAGCTTATACCTAGGTCCCTCGAGATCTGCCTCATATGGGCCCCTTGATTGACCCTCAGGTACTCCACTATGGCCCTCCTGATCGGGTTCATGAGGACATCCTCCGAAGTCTTGGTCAACTCCAGGAGGCATCCCCTCTCACCCGGGCAGGGGCCCCGCTCCTTGACATAGAGCTGATCACCGGAGATCATGGAGGTGAAGCCCAGTACTATTCCCCTAGCCAAGCTGCAGCTAATCCTCTTCTCTGGGTCCCCGGGGGGTTTTACGCATATTAGCACGCTTCTGGGCCTCTCAGTGAGGATCTCAATGCCTCCAGCTAATCCCAGAAAGGTGAAGATCTCTGATAGCGTGCTCCATGAATCTTCCTGAGCTACTTCCCCTAACTCCTTCCCCAGCTTCTCTCCCAGCCTCAATCCGAAGAGGTAGAGCATGATGTCCCCTTCCTGAGAGGACTCAACTACCCTCATGAAGATGGAGCAGGTCTTCCCCAACACCTCCGCTGGAGTAGCTCCCAATATATCGGTGAGCGCGTTCCTGACCAACTGAGCTCTAGGCATCACGGTGCCCATTCGCACCCCCTAATCCTCTCAACGCGGCTTTGTGAATATTATCCTGTTGATGAGCGAAGGACTCATTTAAGCTTTTCCATGGCATCTCCCGAACCTACATGGAAAGATCTGAACGATCGATCATCATGCTTTATAACTATAGTTATAGAATGAGAATTGTGGTCCTATGACCCCGGGAACGTTGTTCAGATATGCTTCGATAATTCACGCAATTATAGCAGCCTTATTAACGCTCCTAATAGCATATGAGCCCCTCGAGATCCCCAGGATAATATCTGGGGGAAGCGCCGGTATGTGGTACACGATGGGCTACCTCATGTACCTCATAGCGGGGCCATTGGGCAGTCTCTACTTCTCCTCTTTATACGGGGAGAGGGAGTCGATAGTGGGCACGATCTCATTCATTATATACACTATAGGGGTATTCCTCGCGACTTTCTCCCTGATCTACGCTGGCTACTATGCTGGCTGGATGATGCACGTATATCCAGTCCACAACCCGGGCCAGCAGATACCGACTCAACAGATACACTTGTGGCTAGTTAATTTCGTGCTCCCTGCCGGTATAGGGACAGCTTTGGCGGGGCTTGGTGCCTTAATAGGTGCATTAGGCGCGATCATATCGAGGGAGTGATCCGAAATTCAAATTCAAATTTTTTATTTTCCCTGGGTTCAGCTAGCTTGTGGATCTGCTGGACTTCCAGAGGGATGAGATAAACTCTTACCACACTTATATGAAGATATCGGAGAGGCTGAGTGGGGAGAATCGGGAGTTAATCAGGAAGATAGCTGAAGATGAGCTGAGGCACTACGAGATCATAAGGAGATTCACTGGGAGGGATATAAAACCCGATAGAGTGAAGATCTTCCTCTATTACGCTTTATCGAGGATCTTTGGGCTCACCTTCGTAGTTAAGCTGATGGAGAGATCCGAGGAGAGGGCTCAGGAAGGGTATGAAGAACTCCTCGGGATATCTCAGGAGTTCAAGGGGATAATAGATGACGAGCTAGAGCACGAGGAGAAGTTAGCCAGTATGATAAAGGAGGAGAGGGTGGAATACATAGGATCGATGATACTAGGGCTAAGTGATGCTCTAGTTGAGCTTACAGGTTCATTAGCAGGATTCTCCATCGCTCTTCAGAGCTCGAAGTACATAGCGGCTGCGGGCCTCATCACGGGAATAGCAGCTAGCCTCTCCATGTCTGCTTCAGAGTACCTATCGAGGAAGTCGGAGTTGAGGGGCAATCCCTTGAGGGGGGCATTCTATACGGGGATAACTTACATCGCCGTCGTGATATTCTTGGTCCTGCCGTTCCTCCTGATGGAAGATATATTCTCAGCCCTCCTATCGATGCTATCCTCCGCCTCATTAATGGTGATATTCTTCTCAGTATACTTAGCGGTCATAAGGGAGAGGAGCATAGTGAGATCCGCCCTGGAGATGCTATCTATAAGCCTAGGCGTGGCAGCTCTCTCATATATCATAGGTATAGCAGCTAGAGGGATCTTGGGGCTCAGCATAGATTAAAGCTTGCTCTCAAACACTATCCTGTTCCTGATCCTGCCGACCCCTTTGACCTCCACTTCCACGATATCGCCGTGATTCAAGAGCCTCGGAGGGTTCGAGAAGCCGCCTACACCAGATGGAGTGCCCGTAGCCACTATGTCGCAGGGCTCTATGGTCATCCCCTTACTCAATATCTCTATTATCTCCCACGGCTTGAATATCATCTCCCCAGAGCTCGCTCTTTGCCTCAGCTCACCGTTGACGAAAGTTAGTATCTCAAGCTCATCGAAATCCGCACTTACATCTATCCAAGGTCCGATTGGGGCGAATCCATCTATACTCTTCCCTCTCACCCACTGCTTATCTCTCCTCTGTATATCTCTAGCTGTGACGTCATCGAAAGCCATGTACCCGAGTATCGAAGCCTTAGCCTCACGGCCGCTAAGCCTCCTTCCGCCTCTCTTCATCACGAATGCTATCTCCCCCTCGTAATCGACTTCCTTCGTGTAATCATCGGGCACTATGACATCGGAGAAGGGATCGTTGAGCGCCGTCCTGGGCTTCATGAATATTATCGGCTCCTCCGGAGGGCTGCTACCGGTCTCAGCAGCGTGCTCGACGTAATTCCTCCCCAAGCAAATTATCTTCGGAGGATTCGATATCGGCCTCAGGATCTCAACTTCCTCCACCTTTATTGTCCTCCCGAATGGCCTATCCGGGAGGCTTATCACCTCATCTATTACCGGAAGTCTTATGAGCTCCTCCAGAGTCGGAGGCAGCTTCTTCCCAATTTTCATCGACAGCTCGCTCGACGGTATCACTTCATCATCTATAATAACTCCGTAATCCAGCGAGCCCCTGTGCTTGAAGCTCAACAGTCTCATAAGGAATCTTGACGCACTCCTTAAATAATTTAGCTATTCATCACCCGGAAACAATTAAAAATATTTAGGAAGGGTGGCCGCGTTATGAGCTCAAAAATTAATCGATTCACCGATTTCCCTCATGATCTCTGAGATCTTAAGGCCAACTTCCTTAGTCCTCATGCTGCCCCCCACATCCGGAGTCGTGTAACCCAATTCGCAAGCCCTCCTAACGGCTTCCTCTATGAGCTTAGATCCCCCCTCATGACCAAGCCATCCCATCATCATAGCGGCGGAGAGTATAGTTGCCATTGGATTCGCTATGTTCTTCCCAGCTATTTCAGGAGCTGTCCCATGGACGGGCTCGAATATAGCCCTACTCTCCCCTATATTAGCGCTCGGGTACATGCCCAGTCCCCCTATGAATGCGGCAGCTAGGTCCGATAGTATGTCTCCGAACATATTGGTCGTTATTATGACATCGAAAGGTCTATCCATCGCTATCCTCATGGCAGCGCTATCCACATACATCTCTCTGTAATCAAAACCCTCTTCCTCAGCTACTCTCGAGCAAACCTCCCTGAAGAGCATGCATCCTCCCAAGACATTAGCCTTATGAACTACGTAAACCCTTGACTTCCCTTTCCCCCTAGCGTACCTGTAACCGAACCTGCATATCCTCTCGCTAGCTCTCCTCGTTATTATCCTCAAGTCCACAGCAGTATCCTGCCCCCTCCAGCCGGACATCACATATAGATCCTCAGTGTTCTCCCTTACTATAGTTAGATCGAATCCCGGAATGGCTCTAGGGACTGGATATGATTTTGCCGGCCTTAAGTTAACATAGAGATCTAATTTTTGCCTCAAAGGAAGTATGACTTCTCTAGCGCTCTCCCCTATAGCTACCATGAGCGTGGCATCCGAATTCATCACGCCATTTAGCGTCTCCTCGGGTAGGGCGACCCCCCTCTTCCTCTTCGTCTCATCCCCGGCCTCGAAGAACCTCAAGTCGAGTGGCAGGTTCATCAGATCTGAGAGGGTCTCCAGCACCGGAATGACCGCATCTATTATCTCAGGACCAACGCCATCCCCGGGTATTACCGCTATCCTCGGCATCCCCTCATCCCCCTGAGGTAAGGGACTATGCCTCCAGCTCTCAGTATGCCCATCATGAATTCTGGGATCTTAGTTCCGATGAGCTCTATCCCCCTCTCAGGCAGGTACACGCGACCTTTCTCAAGATCCGCCTCTAAATATTCGTTATCCTCAATTATAGATGCCTCTGGAACTTCCATGACCGGAAGCCCCAAGTTTATGGAGTTCCTGAAGAATATCCTAGCGAAGCTCTGAGCGATGATGAGCTCAATCCCCGAATATTTGAGCGCTAGTACCGCTTGCTCCCTACTCGATCCGCAACCGAAGTTCCTTCCAGCCACTATTATCCTCCTCTCCCTGACCTTCTGATGGAATAGAGGATCTAGATCTTCCATAGCATGACCCCTCAGGATCTCGGGATCAGAGCCATGCTTCAAGTATCTAGCCGGGATTATGACGTCAGTATCGACGTTATCAGGGTACTTTATAGCTCTCCCCCTTATCACGCTATCACCCTCGGATCCACTATCCTGCCTTCAACGGCGGAAGCCGCTACTGTGGCTGCGCTGGCTAAATACACTCTCGACTCCGGATGGCCCATCCTCCCCCTGAAGTTCCTGTTGGATGTGGATATAGCTACCTCCCCCTCAGCCAGAACTCCGAGATGGGCCCCAAGACAGGGACCGCAGCTAGGAGGTCCTATTGTAGCTCCGCTCTCAATCAATATATCGATTATACCTCTCCTCAGGGCCTCTAGGTATATTCTTCTGCTCGCGGGTATCACGATGAGCCTAACCCCCTCCTTGACCCTCCTCCCCCTGAGGATCCTGGCCGCTACCTCGAGATCCTTCAGCCTCCCTCCGGTGCAGGAGCCTATGAAAGCCTGATCTATCTCAGCATCCACCTCGGAAGCCGGTTTGACATTTGCAGGCGAATGCGGGATCGCAACTAGTGGCTCCAGTGAGCTTACATCAATGGAGATCTCATCAGAGTGACTCCCATCATCGGAGTACTCAGGCCTAGGAGCCCTCCTCAACCTCCCATTCAGGTAGGAGAGCGTCACATCATCGACAGGTATTATCGCAGTCTTAGCTCCGGCCTCGACGGACATGTTCGTGAGGACGAACCTCTCATCCATCTCCATAACCTTCAAAATGCTCCCATTGAACTCTAGAGCTTTGTAATTAGCTCCATCTACTCCTATCATAGAGATGAGCTTCAATATGATGTCCTTAGCGAAGACCATCTCGGGGAGGGAGCCATCCAACTTAACTAAGATAGTCTCGGGGACCCTGAACCAGAGCTTCCCCATGATCAATGCTGCTGCCATCTCAGTAGCCCCTATTCCGACCGAAAAAGTCCCTAAGGCCCCTAGAGTGGGCATATGGGAATCCGTGCCCACGATGACATCACCCGGGGCTGCGTGACCCTCCTCAGGCAGGACCACGTGGCATATGCCCCATCCCACATCGTAATGATGCTTAACTCCCCACTTCGAGCAGAACTCCCTGAGCCTCTTGCTGAGGTTAGCTGACTCTATATCCTTAGCCGGAACGAAGTGATCTTGGACAGCTACCACTCTCTCTGGATGCCTCGGTTCCCCGCATGAATCCCTCAAAGCATCATCAACTAGAGCCCCCATGGGATCGTGAATCATGTAAACATCTATCTCGGCCTCAACGATATCTCCGGCTTCAGCATCTCTACCTGATGCCCTACTCAGTATCTTCTCCACTGCTGTTTTCATCGCTCATCACCTTGTTCAGGGAATCCAGCAGGGCCTCCAGGCTAGCTCTTACTATATCCTCGCTTATCCCGTATCCTTCAGCAGTGATCCCATTGCTCTCTATCTTAACGTAAACCTCTCCAGGGGCGTCCGTCCCCTTGCTAGTAGCGTTGAGCTTGAACCTAGAGAGCCTGAAATTAGGTATGCCCTCTACCGATCTCAGAGCATTGGATAAGGCATCGACGGGACCGACTCCCCAACCCCAGCTCCTTATGTCCCTTCCTCCAACTTTGGCCCTTATCCAAGCTGATGGAGTGATCCCGCTACCAGTGACGACGAGCCACTCCCCCACTTCTAGCTTCCTAGCGCCCTCCCTTCCCCCTATGACCTCAGCCACTATCCTGCCGAACAGCTTCTCCGTGACCTTTATGCCCCTATCTCCGTAATCCTTCACCCTCCTCATTATCTCCTCTATCTCCTCACCCCTAGCATCGTATCCCAACTTCCTGACGGCGTCCTCTACAGCGTGCCTCCCGGTGTGCTTCCCTAAGACTATCCTCCTCCTCATCCCCACGGCCTCTGGCATCAGGGGCTCGTAAGTCCCCGGATGCTCCAGGACCCCGTGCACGTGTATCCCCGACTCATGGGAGAAAGCATTGTCCCCGACGATTGGATAGTTGGGCGGGACCTGGATGCCAGTCAGCTTTTCCACGAGTTCAGATACCTCCCTGAGCTTCGTCAGATCGATCCTAGTCTTGACCCCGTAGAGGTAGTGAAGGGAGGCTACGAACTGCTCCAGAGAGGCGTTTCCAGCCCTCTCCCCCAGTCCGTTCACGGTCACATGAGCTTGTTGAGCTCCAGCCTCTACAGCTGCCAAGGAATTAGCTACAGCTAAACCGAAGTCATTGTGGCAGTGCACACTTACAGGAATTCTGAGCTCGCTGACGACTCTGGAGACGAGGTACTTCATAGCCACTGGAGTCATCACTCCCACAGTATCCGGGATATCCACTCTATCCGCGCCAGCCTCTTCAACGGCTTTGAAAACTTGGATCAGGAAATCGAGCTCAGTCCTCGTCGCATCCTCAGCTGAGAATTCCACAATGACACCTCTGGATTTAGCATATTCCACTGCCTCTACAGCCCTTCTTAAAACATCCTCCTTGCTCATCTTGAGTTTATACTCCCTGTGAAGCGGAGAAGTGGCTATGAAAACGTGAATGGAATCCACTCCAGAGTCCACAGCTATATCTATATCTTTGAAGTTGGATCTAGCGAGAGCGCATATCTCAGCCCTGCTCACCGATTTTATCTCAGCTATAGACCTAGCTATCTCCCTCACGGACTCGGCTTCGCCCTCAGATGTTATCGGAAATCCAGCTTCTATCACATCGACTCCCAGCTCATTTAAAGCCTCAGCTATCTCGATCTTCTCACTGCAAGTTAAGGAGACGCCAGGTGTCTGCTCCCCGTCCCTAAGCGTAGTATCGAAGATCCTCACCCTCTCGGGAACTCCGGATCTGGCTACGGAATTGAAATCCGATACGTAGGCTATGCTAGTTCCAAGCTACCACCGGGCCTGCTTCGAATATCAATTTAAAAATTTTATCTGTGGGAGAGTTCGAGGAGCTCAGTAGACGTAAGTCTCCTCCTTCCTCTCCTCCGGTATGGTCACAGCCCTGAGGGTCTTCTTTATCTCCTCGAAGTACTTCAATATCTCATCCGTCAAGCTCGGCTTCACCCTGCTCATCGCTATCTCGAAGTGCCTCGGCTCCACTCTCTCAGCATTTATATCCTCCCTTAGGGCTGCCATAGCTGCTTCTCTTACTAAAGCAGCTAGATCAGCACCGCTGTACCTCTCCGTCATTAAAGCTATGCTCCTAAGATCTACATCCTTAGCTAGAGGCACTTTCCTCGTCAACACTTTCAGTATCTGGTATCTGGACTGGAAATCCGGAGGGCCAACGTAAACTAGCCTCTCCAATCTTCCTGGCCTCAATAAAGCCGGATCTATCAGATCGGGCCTGTTAGTAGCTCCTATGACCACCACATCCCTGAGCGGGTGTATGCCATCTATCTCAGTCAGCATCTGACTCACTACTCTCTCGCTAACCCCAGAATCAGCATGTACACCCCTCCTCGGGAACAGGGAGTCTATCTCATCTATGAAGACTATAGCCGGAGTGACCTGCCTGGCCTTCCTGAATATCATCCTGACTGCCTTCTCGCTCTCCCCAACCCACTTGCTGAGGAGCTCTGGCCCTTTGACGCTTATGAAGTTGGCCTCGCTCTCATTAGCCACAGCTTTAGCTATAAGCGTCTTGCCGCATCCTGGAGGTCCGTAGAGAAGGACGCCTCTGGGAGGATCTATTCCCATCCTCCTGAATGCATCCGGATTCTTGAGAGGAAGCTCTATAACTTCTCTCAACTCTCTCTTAACATCCTCAAGCCCTCCAACATCATCCCAAGTGACGTTCGGTATCTCTATCGATATTTCCCTGAGGGCAGATGGCTGAACGAGCTTCAGGGCTTCGAAGAAGTCTTCATTCGTTACCTTAAGCTCCTCAAGTACCTCCAGTGGTATGCTCTCGGCATCGAGATCTATCTTAGGTAATACTCTCCTTAACGCTGCCATAGCTGCCTCCCTTACCAAAGCAGCTAGATCAGCTCCCACGAAGCCGTGAGTTATATCGGCCAATCTATCGAGATCCACATCATCAGCTAGGGGCATGTTCCTAGTATGTATCAGCAGTATCTCCTTCCTCCCCTCCCTATCGGGCACTCCTATCTCTATCTCCCTGTCGAACCTCCCAGGCCTCCTCAAAGCCGGATCTATGGCTTCAGGCCTGTTAGTAGCTCCTATTACTATGACTTCGCCCCTCCCCTTCAATCCATCCATCAAAGCCAATAGCTGAGCCACTACTCTCCTCTCTACCTCACCTGTAACCTCATTCCTATTTGGAGCTATGGAATCTAGCTCATCTATGAATATTATAGATGGAGCATTCTTCTCAGCCTCCTCGAATATCTCCCTGAGCCTCTTCTCGCTCTCACCATAGTACTTGCTCATTATCTCGGGGCCTGAGATACTTATGAAGTGGGCGTTGCTCTCATTAGCCACAGCCTTAGCTAGCAGAGTTTTGCCGGTCCCGGGAGGACCGTAGAGCAATACTCCCTTAGGTGGATCTATTCCCAAGTGCCTGAATAACTCAGGATGCCTAAGAGGAAGCTCTACCATCTCCCTTATCCTCTGTATCTCCTCCCTTAGTCCTCCTATGTCCTCATAAGTTATCGTGGGGAGCACTACCCTCGCGAGCTCAACGGGGGACTCCCTGACCTCTATTATAGTGTTTGGCCCTATCTTCCCATAAGTTCCGGGGGTCAAGCTGACGACTATGAGGGATATGAACCTCTGGAATATGGGTATGAGCACCACATCCCCTTTCGTCACGGCGAAGTCCAGGAGCCTCCTCTTCACCCAGGTGTGGAAATCGGGGGCGACCCTTATCATGTGGTCCTGGGGAGCCAATACTACCTTAGATGCCTCCCCTATATCCACGGGTCTCACTCTCACTTTATCTCCCGTCCTAACTCCAGCGTTGCCCTTCACTATCTTATCCATCCTTATGTACCTAGTGCCCACATCCATGCTGACCGAGGGCATCACCCTGCAGTGGGTGACCCTGGATCCATAGATCCTCAAATAATCCCCGCTAGTCAGATCCAGTTGCTTCATGATCTCCGGATCTAATCTGACTATTCCCCTGCCGAAATCAGCCTGCTTTATTATATCAGCTACTATCAAAGTCACATCCCTGCTCTCCTTTTCATCATCCCCGGGATTTTGTTTTCTGACCAATCACGACACCCAGTATCATTGAGAGGAAGGGTTTATTAATGTTGGGATTCAAGCTGAGGGCTAATGGGTCTGAGATCATCCCGGGGGCATCTAGTTATTTATGCTAATATTCACCCCATATTCCGAATTTTCACCAATATTTACTCAAAAATTCCGGATTTTAGGAGGTGATCTTAATTGGAAATAGGCATAGAGATAGTACCCTCGAATCTCCCGAAGTTTCTCAGGTCCCTCTCGAGCGTCATAGGCCATGCTAATTTCATCTCCCTCCCAGAATGCCCCTTCGGGAGGCCCCTCCCTTCCCCCCTAATACTCTCAGTAGTGGCTAAGGGCCTGGGGCTTGAGGTCATCCCGAACTATAGAGTAATGGATAGGAGTGAGCTGGGTTTCATCTCTGAGATAATGGCCCTCTCAGAAGTCGGCATAAGGAGGGTAGTCATAGTGAGGGGAGATCTACCATCCATAGGGATGCCCACATCCCTGAATCCTGTGAGGGCCATAGAATTGATAAAGGAGCATGGTATAGATATTGAGGTGGGTGTAGCGACATATACCAAGCCCAATGAGGCCCTGAGGGCGAAGATAGAGGCTGGAGCCGATTTCGTCGTCACCCAGCCTATACAGGATGTCGGGGAGTTATCCGAGCTGCTCGACTTCCTCGGGGATATCCCCCTCTACACTATGATAATGCCGGGGATGGAGGATCTCGATCTCAACGTTCTCAGGGAGATGGGACTGAATGAAGTGAGGAATGTAGATTATAAGGCTCTCCTCCAGGATATAAGCAGGACTAAGGTGAGGGGTGTTATCATAAGCTCTCCCAAGGGGGTATCTAAAGCCCTGGAGATCCTGAGGTGAATCGGATGGAGCCGGCCCTTATGGTAGCTTCTATCTTCTACAAGGGGGATAGGAGGGTCTCAGATCACGGAAGGGGGATATTCGATGAGGAAGGGGAGAGGAGATTAGTAGAGAATGATCTACAGGCAGCTAGATCTCTCAACATCCCCTATGCCTTAGATGTCATAATATCATCGACGGAAGCCGCTGAGCCTTATCTGAAGTTCGCCTCAAGCTTCAACGTCCCCATATTCGTCGATGGCATAAGCCCTGAGGTGAGGATACGCTCCTACAGGAAAGTTAAGGAGCTGGGGATTCAAGATCTAGCTGTAGCGAATGCTATTTACCCGGATGCTGGGAGGGAGGAACTTGAAGCCATAAGGGAATCCGGAATAAGGTCAGCAGTACTAGTGGCCTTCGATCCTAGGGATGCTCTGGAGAGCATGAAGAAGGAGAAAAAGCTCAAGATGATCCGTGAAAACCTCCTGCCTAAGGCTGAAGAAGCCGGATTGAATGATTTCATGATAGATGTAGTGGTCTTAGACCCAGCTTCCCTCCACATAGCTGCGGAATCCCTGAGCTTCCTCAAGGAGCACGGATACAAGGTAGGCTGCGCCCCAGCCAATGCCCTATCATTCCTGAGCAAGAAGAGGTATGGGGATGATGCATATCCGATGCTGATATCAGCTCTAGCCTACTTGAGGATTAGAGGTGCCGATTTCCTCATATTCGGACCCGCGGGAAGGCTAAGCGGGATAGCGAAGGGGATGGCCCTCTTAGAGTCATTCCTAGCCTTGGAGAAGGGGGTTCCGAGGGATAAATTGAGGAAGCATCCTTTCGTCATCCTAAAGGAGCTTCAAAGGACATTTCAAGAGGTTTCAAAGGGATAAAAAATAGAGGTAGATCACTTCAGGAGCTTCTTAGCCTCAATAGCGAGGAGCTTCCCTAATTCCCTTGCCTCCCTGAGCTCCCTCTCCCCGGGCTTCCCCTTGGCCTCCATATAAACTACTACTGGAATCTTGAGGGATTCCAAGAAATCTTTTATGTACTTACCAGCACCTCCTCCCCACCCGAAAGTCCCTATGACGCCAAAGACCCTATTTTTGGGCTTATATTCCTCCAGAAGATCCAGATAATACCTCACTCCTAGGAAGGGCCTCCCATTGTGAGTAGCGGACACTATGAGGATAGCTGATGACTCCAGCGTGAGCGCTAGCAGATCGTCGGGGTGGGCGTAAGAGCTATCGACTAGAGTGGCCTCGATCCCCTCCTCCCTGAATCCATCAGCGGCCTCCCTCGCTAAGATCTCCGAGTTCCCATATTGGCTTCCTACTAAGATCAAAGCTCTGCCTTTCGGCTTCCAAGATGCCCAATCCTCATAAGTCCTCAGTATGGAATCTACATGCCTGTGAAGGGCGCCGTGGCTCGGGGCCAAGATCCTCGGCTCTAGAGCTCTCACCTTCTGGAGAGCGTTAGCTACCATGGCTGGGAAAGGCATGAGTATCGAGGCGTAATAATCTGCGAGCTCGAAATAATCCTCATCGAAGTAGACCTTCTCGCTCGCTCCGTGGGATCCGAAGAGGTCGCATGTGAATAGTATGCGATCCTCCTCCAGGAAGGTCATCATGGTGTCGGGCCAGTGTATCATAGGGGCCACTACGAACCTCAGGGTCTTTCCACCGAGCTCGAGCCTCTCGTTATCCTTTATCTCCCTAGCTCTCTCAAGCGGATAATTCGAGAGAGAGGCTCCTATAGCTAAAGCCTGCTTAGTGCCCAGTAACTCAGCTCCACTGGCCCTCCTCATAACTTCAGCCAGAGTACCGGAGTGATCGGGTTCTGCATGCTGAGTTATCACATAATCTATTTCCTCTACCTTTATCCTCTCCTCTAAGGCCCTGAAGAACTCATCGGAGAATCTTATATCGGCCCCATCTATGAGAGCTGTTCGATCCTTTCCCCTCACTATATAAAAATTGTAAGATGTACCCCTGGGAATTGGCCAGAAATTCTCAAACTTCTCCGTTACTCTATTCAATATCCTGAAGAGGATGACGCCCTCGGCGATCTCCCTCACGATGAACGTCACTATATCACCTCACGGCCAGGCTCTTCATCACGTAGCTCCTGGCCCTAGCGTATGCGTAAAGAGCTGACATAGCTGAGGAAGCCCTCTCCGGGGTGGGGTAGGCAGCTATCCTCTGCTTGTTAAGGAAGCTAACAGCTTCAGCTACCTCGGGGCCCCCGACCATTCCCACTGTCACTGGTTTGCTGTTCCCAGCTTCCTTTATAGCGTCCACTATCCCCTTAGCGACCCCCATAGGTGTCGTTACTGCGGTCTGACAATATAAGACGGTCAGGGCATCTACATCAGGGTTCTTGAGGGCAGCTAGGGTTCCCATGTAATACCAATCATCCGGAGCCATCCCCGTAATATCTATCGGATTCGCGAAGGAAGCGAAGGGCGGGACGAATTTCTTTATCTCCTGAATTAAGCTCTCTGGAGGCTTGCTGAGGTAAATTCCATTATCGGCGAAAGTATCAGTCGATTGGACACCGGCCCCTCCTCCATTAGTTAGGACGATGAGCCTCTCTCCCTCCGGGATTGGGTTCCATGAGAGCGCTTTCGTCCAATCGAAAGCGTCTTCAACACTTTTAGCCATCAGAATCCCGCTCTGCTTGAAAGCGCTCTCATAAATAGCTACGCTCCCTGCAATCGATCCCGTATGGCTTGCAGCAGCTCTGGCGCCTACCTCGGTCCTACCGGCCTTTATCACGATTATGGGCTTCCTCAAGCTCACCCTCGAGGCGACATCTATGAACATCCTCCCCCTGCCGGGGGCTATCCCCTCCAAGTATATCATTATAACACCGGTGTTCGGATCCTTATCGAAGAAATAGAGGAGATCCACATCGTCCAGATCCGCCTTATTACCCACACTCACTATGGATGAGATCCCTATGTTCTCAACTACCGTATACCCCATCAAAGCTATCCCCAGTGCCCCGCTCTGCGAGATAAAAGCTACGTTCCCTGAGAGCACATCTTTAGGTCCGAAGGTAGCGTTGAGCCTAGCTGGAGCGTAGAGGTAGCCGAATATGTTGGGTCCAAGTACTCTCATCCCATAGCTGTGAGCCCTCCTCACCAGCTCCTCCTCCAACTCCTCATTCCCCACCTCCTTGAACCCTGAAGTTATCACGACAGCGAACTTAACTCCGGCCTTACCGCAGTCATCTATTACTCCCAGTACTTTATCGGAGGGTACGGATATCACAGCTACATCGACTTTATCAGGCACGTCAGATACCTTAGGGTAGCATTTGAGCCCCATCAACTCATCTGCAGTTGGGTTTATCGGATAGACCTTCCCCTTGAATCCATAGCTCAGGAGATTCCTTAAAATCTGGGACCCTATCTTGCTGGGGTCCTTCGATGCCCCGACTACGGCTATAGCTGATGGGTTGAATAGCCTCTCTAGGTCGTTCATGGCGCATCCCAAGTTTCGAATTCATAAAATAATAAAACTTTTCACGTAAAAGACAGAGCCATTTTATAAGAATTCTTTTAAGAAAAATAATCATAAATGGTGAAAAAAGTGAGTTCATTCTTGATAAGATACTTCCAATTTAATTTTATTCTCACGGTACAATCCCCTCAACCCCAAGTATATAATCGATAGGGAGAAGAGGGCCATCGATATCGAGGGATCCGAGCAAGCGTCCTTGGGGCCCGATGGATTACACTTAAACAATATACCGGAGAGGAGGGAAGGATTATTATATGTTATGAGGGAGAGCGATAAGAGAAGCTCGATCAATGGGATAGAGGGACTGCTGGATACGAGAGCCAGAGCTGTGAGGCCCCAGGGCTGCTTGATCCCCGAGAGGAGAGTCATAAAGCCCATCCCCAGGACGGAGCTCCAGAAGATGCTATACCTCATCAGGTAAGCTGTCAAGGTTATGGAAATCGTCAAAGCTATTGTCGGAGCGTAAGCTCCAGCGAGGCCCTGAAGGAGGCCGTTTGTCCCCTCCTCCGGCCATGAGAGGAGTGAGAGGGGTATGAGGGATGCGGCGAATATTGTAGAAATCCTTTTCCTGAAGATCAATGGGAATAGCAGTATGTTGATCGGGTTCAGCGAGCAAGATATTAGAGCGAGTGAAATTGAGATTATCCTCCTACCTCCCCTCATGAGCGAGATGGATTCGAGAGCTAAGGCTAGGGATAGGAGTGTCCAGTCGTAGCCCGATAGCACTAATAAAGAGATGGGAATCGGATATGCTGAGAGCTCAGCTAAGTCGAGGGAGATTATTAAAGCTGATATTACAGTTATGGAGGAGAAGATGAGTTCCCTTACCCATATCTTATCAGATGATCTCATTAAGAAATCGTTTAATATTCCTGAGAGCCCGAAATCCCTCACATTAGTTGAGAACACAGGGCTTCCCGGGAGATAGAAATTATGGTGCATTATTATCGAGATCAAGACGGGGAGAACCATGTTAAGCATGTAAAATGACCTTCCTTTCAAAGAGAGGAAGGGCTTTATCTCCTCCGGAAGCTCGATTTCATCCCTGAATAACCTGTCCAAAATGAATCTCCACTCCCTCCTCACAATATCCCCGAGATCCTCCCTCATCAGGTAGAAGAGGGAGATTGAGAAGGCTGAAGCGACTGAAGGAGAGAGTTGGACAGCGTAAAAACTGTAAAGGGTCCTGTTACCAGCTATATAAACTGCAGTGTAACCTAGGACTATTGAGAGGATCATCATCATCGGTATGTAGAGCCTCTCCCTCTTCAGCATCAGGGGGAACAGGAGTATAGTGAAAACGAATGAGAAAATGTAGGACACGAAGTTGACCCTGGCGATTAGATCTGGATTCACGTGGAGGGCCATGGGAGCTAGATTGAAGAACCAAGCCCAGGGAGGGGATGGAGTGGGTCCGCTCCCCCTACTAGTCGTGTGCCAAGCTATTGCATTCAAGTTCTCCTGAATCCACCTCTCGGGACCTAAGTAACTTATGAGAGGTATTGAGAGAGCCAAGTAGACTAAACTAGGCAATATAGAAATTGCCAGAGCCCTCAGGGGTCTCTCCCCTCTATAGATCCTGAGATAGAGGTAAGTGCATGCGACTGAGAATAGCCCGCTGAACTTGACTGAGAAAGAGAGCCAGGAGGATATTGAAGCGGCTAATGGTCTATCGTAGACGAGGAAGAGGAGGCAGAGGGCGGTGAAGAATGTTAAGTGTATGTCTAGCATCGCGACCATGCTCATGGCGTAGAATATCGGATCGAGTGCTATTGCTATAGAAGCTACTACCCCCCAAAAAGGATTTAAAAGTCTAGAAACAGTCAAGTAAACCAAAATTATTATGATAGACCCTTCCAAAATGCCGGGGAACCTCCAGTTAGCCGGGGAATCCCCCAAGATCATCATAGATAACATTATGATGTACTTTCCGAGGGGTGGATGCTCTAAGTTAAGATATTCCAATATCCCCGATTTCGATGGGTATTCAAAACCGTACCTAACCTTAGCATATCCCACCTCAAGCTTGGAGGAGTTGGATTCGGGGACCATGACCCAGATAGCTGCTATCCTATCCCCTGTCGCGGTGTAATTCGCTCTAACGATCTCCCCCCCTATGGACCTCAGCAATGAGTCTAGATCGTCTAAATGCTCCATCAGATCGCTCTCAGAATTGAAGGAGAGAGTAGCGAAGACGTAGCCATCTATTGAGTACTTGGGATGCAAACCGAAGACTTCATGGAGCAGGTTCCTCGATGAGGTGACGTACCAGACTTCATCGCTCACGTAATAATCATCTCCCCTGTACTTAGGGGAAGAGGCCTCACTGTAAGCGTATATGAAGAAGGAAGAGGCCAGAACTATTGATATAATCAAGCCTATCGTGAAGGACCTCATCCTACCACCAGACTATCCTCTTGCTCAAGGAGTAATTCACTATGAACCCTACTATTATTCCTATGAACTGAGAGAGAATAGATTCCATCCCGAAGAACCTGTAGAGTGACATGGAGATGGAGAATTGCGTCATTATCCCCAGAAGGTTAGCTAGATGATAGTTGAGGAGGGAGCTGATGATACTCCCTCTCCTCCTCTTCCTGAAAGTCCAGATATCATTTAGAATGAAGTTATTCAGGAGGGAGATCTCTATAGCGATTATAGAAGCTAATTCGTGCTCCAATCCGAGGAAGTACCTCATCACATATAGTGAGAGGAGGTTGACGAGGGTGCCCAAGGCCCCTATTATTGAGAACCTAATGAAGGGAGAGGAGAGCCCCAGTAACTGAAGTGCGTAATTCATAATAGTACCTAATCCCAATTTGGATTCCCCATGCCTCCTCAAGCCGAAGGAATAGGGGACCTCGTAAATTCTAGTGCATTCAGTCTTAGCTAGTATCTCGAGGAGGATCTTGAACCCCCTGGGATTTACCTCGGGATTTATGCATTCCCTCCTGAGCATGAAGTATCCTGAGGATGTGTCCCTTATCCCCCTGACCTTGGGGATGAGTAACCTAGCTAATAATATCGAAGACCTGGATATGAGCCTCCTGAGGAGGCTCCATCCCTCTACAGAGCCTCCTTTAACGTATCTAGATGCAATTACTATTTCATTCTCGAGGATCCTCTCGTATAGTTCCTTGAGCAACTCAGGGGGATGCTGGAGATCCGCATCCATCACGCATATGATATCGCCCCTAGCCATCTTGATCCCATCTAGGACGGCTGAGGAGAGGCCTAACCTCTCAGCTCTCAGCATAACCCTCACCGGATACCTATCCGAGAGCTTCAGGGCCTCTTCAGCGGTCCCATCGGGCGAGTTATCATCTACTATTATCACCTCATAATTCAAGCCCCTGAGCGTGGAGTCTATCCTCCTCAGCAGCTCCTCCAAGTTCTCCTTCTCATTGAATGTGGGGATCACTATGCTTATCAATTCGAATTCTGCCCCGGGGCTGAAGGATATAAATCCATCGATAACATGATAAAGCGAGGATGCATATTCAATTGATGAGGCTCGCTGACTTCGGAGAGATAAAGGGGGCCATGAGTAAGGCCAACTTGATATTGGAGGTGCTAGATGCCAGGGATCCTTGGACCACTAGGAGCAGGAAAGTGGAGGAAATGGCTTCCTCTATGGGGAAGAAAGTGATATTAGTGATGAATAAGTCGGATCTAGTCCCCAGGGAGGTCTTGGATGAGTGGGTCGAGGTATTCAGGAAGGAGGGATTGAAAGCGACTTATATAAGCGCTAGAGAGAGAATGGGCACGATGAAGCTGAGGAGATTCATAAAAAGGGAGGCTCCTGAATTCCCAGCTGTGGTACTGGTCGTCGGATTTCCGAAGGTGGGGAAGAGCTCCATAATAAATGTGCTGAAGGGGAGATCCTCAGCATCGACGAGCCCCATACCGGGGAACCCTGGATATACGAGGAGCTTTCAGCTCTTCAGGATAGAGAGGAAGCTTTACCTCGTAGATTCCCCGGGTATAATCCCGATAGAGGGCGGTCCCCTGGAGATGGCTATAAGGGGATGTCCTCCCGAGAAATTGAATAATCCGATTGAAGCAGCTTCATCCCTAATTGAGAGGGCCCTGAGAGCGGATCCAAGTGCGATAAAGAGGGCTTACGGTATAGAGGGGAGCGATCCCCTCAGCATAATTGAGGAATTGGCCAGGAAGAGGGGATGGGTGAGCGGAGGGGAGCTCAGAGTCGAGGAAGCAGCTAGACAGATAATAAGGGATTATCATACGTGCAAGCTCAACTTCTACATATCCCCTAAGGACCTGGGATTGAGCTCGTGAAATATATACCTCTCCCTCAGGAAGGCCCTCAGGGAATTCAGATCTTTCAACGAGAAGAGATGGGACTTATCATCCTTACGATCCGAGCAACCGAAACCGAGTATAACTGGACTACCGAATTCCATTAAAATTTTCGCTAAATCCTCCTCCTCAGCTGAGGGGATAGCTATTACCTCCTCGATCTCCACGATCCCGCTCTCAGTGAGGTAATCTATATGCCACCTCAGAGGCTTCCCCTTCCTGAGGTGCCTCGATACCCTAGTCAGTAAGCCGCCGGGCCCTTTAGCTGAGCCCACGTAAGCTAGCGTCCCTCCAGGTACCTCGAAGGTCCCTAGAGCCCCTACCCTGAGGGAACCGCCCGAGGACCTCATTATGATTATGTAAGCTCCCTTCACCCTCAGCGTATCAGCTCCTCCAGATCCCTCAGCACGTACTTCGGGCGTGGTCCGGTCCCTCCTCTCCCTTCCCTGAGCAGTAAAGCTGAGTCCATACCGGCCCTCATAGCCCCCAGAATATCGGTCTCCAAGTTATCCCCTATGACCAGGGGCCTCTTAGCGCCTACGCTCGCTGAGGCGTGGAGGAACATTATAGGGTTAGGCTTGCCTACGATTATATCGGGCTCCCTGCCGCAAGCAGCTGAGATAGCGGAGACAATGGATGCTGCGCCAGGGATAGCCCCTTCCTGAGTGGGGAGGAGCCTATCGTAATTCGTGGCCAGGAACATAGCTCCAGATAATATGTTCCTCACGGCTATCTTGAGCTTCTCATAGTTGAAGCTTCTATCTAAGCCCACGCAAACATCCCCCTCATCGGATATCCCAATACCGGCTTCTTCAAGCTCCATGATTAGACCAGATTCGCCCACGACGTAGCAATTCCTCATCCCCAAGCTACTGGATAGGCTAGCTAGGACGCTCGCGCTCGTGAATATATCCCTCTCAGAGACCCATGGGATTCCTATATCCCTCAATAGGCTTGAGATAGTCCTCCTGTGCCTCGTGGAGTTATTCGTCAGGAATACTATCTTAATCTCGGATTTCATCTCATTTATGGCCCTTACAGAACTCTCTATCGGCTTTCCATCGAGCCAGACGACTCCATCTATATCTAAAATGAGTAGATCATAATCACTAAGCCTGGGAATCAAGGCTTATCGACCTCCTGCACTTATCGCAGGGCATCCAGCCCTTCTTATCAACCTCCCATATGGAGTTACTGAAGCTCATAACGCACTTAGCATTATCGCAGTGACCCAGCCCCAGCATGTGGCCGAGCTCATGAGAAGCTTCTTTCAATATCCTCAAGAGGAAGAGGCCATCGTTCTCAGAGCCGCCATAGAAGGAGGGATTCAACCTAGCTATGAAGACGGCTCCGAACCTGCCCCCGACCTCAGCCTGACCGAAGACGAAGTTCGTGCCCCTAGCGTAAGCATCCCCATCGACTATCGCCAATATCTTCTCATTTCTGGGCCAATTATCCACAACCCTCAAGTAATCTAAGAACTTCTCGCTCATTATCTGAGAACCAACAGAATCATAAACGAATTTTGGGATCGTAAGAGAGCTCCTATTGATTATGACCTCTACTCCATATGCTTTAGGGAGGTTCTCACTGAGGTACTCGAGGATCCAGTAGTATATGAAGCCGAATGGGACCAGCCTCACCACCATCCTCTCACCATGAAGGAGCTCTGAAGAGTCCAGACCCCAAACCCACTAGGAAACCTCCTAGATGCGCTAAAACATCTACGTTAGCGGAGAAGCCACCGAATATGACGAAGATAGCCAAGAGCACTGTCGATGGATTGAACCTCCCGGTCACCCTATACTCCATAGCTACTATGTAACCGAGGAGCCCCATTATAGCTCCAGAAGCCCCGACGCTCACGCTACTCGAGTCGATAATGCAGGAGAGGAGATTGCCGACTAGCCCCGAGAGGAAGTAGAGGGAGATGAACTTGGTCCTCCCGAGGGATATCTCGGCCACCTTCCCCAAGATATATAGAGCGTACATATTGAGGAATAAGTGCATCAGATTGGCGTGCAGGAACATGGAGGTTATTAAGGTCTCGTACCTCCCGGAGATTAAGTAGGAGCCTGAGCTACCGTATTTGAAAAGGATAGGGCTGTCAGCGAATAATAGAGTGGGGGATGTGAGGAAGTATATGCCTATATTCAGGCTCATCAGGATGGATGTTATCTCCGGAGTATTCGAGTACCTCCTGATGAGGGCTATCGATATTAGGAAAGCGGCTAGACCCATTAGAGCGCTAGCTATTACCATGATACCACCATTTGCCTCATTAGCTCCATCATAGCTCGGAGCGTTGCCCGAGGTTTCATGAGGATCAGCTTAAGAACTTTAGCCTTGGGTACCCTGCTGAGTGGGGAAGTTTGCCTATCTGTCTCGAAACTTTCCTGAATAATATACTCGAAATCCCTCAAAAATAGGAAAATATTATCCAGATCTCTGGAGGATAGCCCCTCCAAGTACCTCCTCGCGGCCATCCCTAAAGCTACCTCTCTACCATTGATCTCCCACCATCTCCTCCCATAGGAGCTGAGCCCGCTCAATCCGCCTCGCTCAAATTCCTCAGCCAGGATCTTAGCAGCTCTGACGGCGAAAAGAACGCCTCCTCTACTTAACGGCTTGACCTGACCAGCCGCATCCCCCACTAAAGCGAAATTCCCACCATAAAACCTTTTTCTAGGTCTTCTCGGTATTAGATTACCCTCAATTTTCCCTATAGGGGATTTACAACTTCCTATGACCTCCATTATCTCTCCAAATTCACCTATAGCCCCTACTTTCACGCAACCTCCCCAGGGCTGTATCCAGGAGAAATTGCTCCCCCTCAGAATCCTGACCACGTACTCATCCCCTATCCTCCCCTCGCACCTCCTCTGCAATCCTAACTCGGTTTCCAATCTCCTCAGTCCGAAGGCCCTAGCTACAGATGAGAGTGATCCGTCCGCTCCGACTATAAGATCGAAAGATATCGTGTCTCCCTTCACAATGGCCTCATTCCTAGATTTCAGCCCCTTGAATGGCGTCGATAACATACCCCTAGCTCCGGAGCTAAGGGCATGCTCCCACGTCTCCAGATCCATCATGGACCTATCCACGACCTTCGCGAGGGGCTTGTCTATCCCGATCTTTAAGCCTCCAGGGGAGATGAAAGTAGCGTGATTTATCTCGGATAGGACCCAATCCTCAGAAAAAGTTACGAGCTCCCTTATCGCATCGAACCCCAGGATGCCGGAGCAGTGATGGGGATAGCCCACCCTCGGCCTCCTCTCAACTATAGTAACATCGAAGCCCCTGGAGGATAGGATGGAGGCGAGAGTGGAGCCAGCTATACCGCCTCCTACCACTAGAACATCCGTCCTCAAACGAGATCTCCCAGGAGGGAATCGAGGTCCTCAGGGATCTTACCCTGAGAAATCAGCCTACCGTTAGAGATTAGAGCGGGCAACCTCTTTACATTTAGATCTATTATGATGCTCAAGCCCTCATCCTCTAGAGCTGAGACCTCCCTTATGGAGTAGCCCCTCTCACGCGCCCACTTCCTCAACTTCATCGAAGCCTCTAATGATTCCTCACATATTGGTGAGACCAGAATTATAAGCTCCTTTCCTTTTTCCTCAATCTCTCTCTCCAATTCGGATCACCTAAGGAGTATGTGTAAGGCCTGGTCTTATTGTTCTTGATTATGAGCCCCTCCTCGATGAGCTCCTTTATATACTTCCTCACAGTCACCTCGCTGAGATTGAGCTTGCTAGCTATCTCTACCGGCTTCAGGGATTTTCCATCCCTCTCCAAGAGCTCAAGTATCTTGTACTTCCCCGTCACTATAACATCGAGGGATTCAGTGGACTCCGCCCTCTCCTTATAGAGATCCCTCTCAGCTTTGGCCTTAGCTATCTCCTCCAGTAACTCCCTGTAGAAGAGCTCACAACTCTTAATCAAGTTCTCTCCAGAATTTCCGAGTTCAGGGGTCCATTTCAGATAATTGTGAATATCGTTAGAGGTCTTCCTGATCACCATCGTATATACGGAGTCGAGTAGATCCCCAAGGAAGTTCAGAATACTCTCTATCTCACTATCATCCAGCTCCCTCAAGTTCCCGGAGCTTATCAGGAACTTTATATCCTCGGAGAAATGGTTCAAAATTTCCTGCTTCTGGCTCGCGAAGAGCTCGGATAGGCCATCGGAGAGGAGCCTGGGGATCTCCTTAATAGCTTCAGCCATCCTCTTGTAGGAGGTGGAGAGCTTATGAAAAGGGGACTCCTCATATGGGTATAACTTATTCAGATAATTTAGATGCTCCTGAAATTTAACCTGAATTTTATCTGAGATAAGCGTCTTACTTTCCATCCCTCTTTTCCCCCTTTAGAGATCCGAGGACCCTCTAATCTAGCTGGCCCCGATTATATAATTCTGTCTGGTCATTTCATTTAACTAACATAGGTTTTACGAAAAAATCGATCCTAATCTTGTCCACCCTCGGAGCATAGCTTGAGACAACCCTGAAGCCAATTGACTTGGCTTCGAGCCCGAAACTCGCAGCTTCCCTCTTGAATAAGGATTCGGCTTGCTTTAGGGCATCCTCCCCACCCCAATAATAGAAATGGACGTAACCTCCCCCCTCCTTGAGCGAGATGAGCGCTTCCCTTATGAAACGGTAAGCACCCAGGGGCAGGGGCATCACGACCCTATCGAACCTCCCTCTCATAGCTGGAGCTAAATAAGAGACATCTCCTTCTATCGGGAAGATCTTATGGCTCAATCCATTGATCTTTATATTCTCCTGGAAGTACCTGACAGCAATACTGTTTATCTCCACTCCAACTATCTGGACGGATTTCCTCCTAGCTATCGCTATAGCGTAAGGCCCGACGCCGGCGAACATCAGGAATATGAGCTCCCCATCCTCAACTAAATCTGAGAGCAGCTGCCTCTCAGTGGCCTCCCTAGGGGAGAAGTAAACGAGCTTGGGGTCGAGTTTAAGCTTGTATCCATGCTCCTTATGTATTACTTCCGTATCCTGGGATCCAGCTATGAGTTCGAGGGGCCTCGTCCTGTAATCGCCCTCCCTACCTCCGGCCTTCCTCAGGACGGACTTCACGTGTGGATGCCTCCTCAATATCTCCTCCGCTACCTTCAGCGGATCCATCCCTTCCGGGACATCCACTATAGCGACAGCCCCGGTCTCCCTAGATCCTATGAGATCGTATGCGATCCTCAAATACCATACACCCTCTTAGCGTTACTCGTAGTTATATCCGAGAGCTCCTCGGGGCTGCAGCCCTTGAGCTTCGATAAGAAATCGACTGATCGTAATATATTTGAGGGCTCGTTCCTCCCCCCATCAGGGGCTAAGACCGGGGAGTCCGACTCCAGAACCATACTCTCCAAAGGAGTCGCTTCAGCTACCGATCTGACATTAGAAGATCTGACAACATTCGTAGGTATGCTTATGAAGAATCCCTTGCTGACAGCGAATTTAACATCACTTTCCTTCCCACCGAATGCATGTAAGATTACTCTAGTGGCTCCTTCCTCATCCAGGATCCTGAGGACGGGCCTCTGAGCCCACAGACTGTGCACCACTAGCGGTTTATCCAACTCCTCGGAAAGCCTTATGAACCTCCTGAACACTTCCTTCTGCCTCTCCTTTCCCGGTCCTCCCGTTGAGGCGACCCTATAGTCAAGGCCTACTTCACCTATCGCTACTATCTCGTCCCTATTCTCCAGTATGAGCTCAATAGTCCCCTCTATCTCCTCATCATCCCCGTAATAGCTCACATCGAGACCTATGGATATCTTGACGAGCTCATTCCCCGAGAAGAGGGAAAGAGCTTTGATGGAGTCCTCCCTGTCCAGTGGAGACGTCACGATCCCCACTATACCAGATTTCCTAGCCCTCTCCAGCACTTCATCCCTGTCCTCATCGAATGATTCATCCTCTAGATGACAATGGACATCGAAGAGCCTCATCTCAAACCCCCTATCGATTCCTTAAGCCTACAGAAGGCGCATATCTTCCCGGATGTCGGGTATCCGCACCTTTCACATAAATTCACCTTTCTTTGGGGATGCTCAGCCATTCTCACGAGCTCCCTTATACTACTGACGAAGTTAACTAGAGAGGGGGGCCATTTCTTCCTTATCTCGTAAAGTATAGGCTTGATTATCGCCTGCTTATCCAGGCCATCGGGGCACTTAGTACTGCATCTAGGCAGTCCCTTCAGCTTGACGTAACTCAGAGAATCGGAATCGCTCAACCAGAAGAGAGGCTTTACCTTCCCAGCCATCCTCAACTCAGGAACGGGCTCCGTCACTGAGTCATATTGATATAGGAGGTAATCTAAGGAGTGCTTTATCAGATTGTTCAAGCCGAAGTACGCCATGTCATCCAGGTTATGACCAGTGGCGACGTAATCGTATCCCCTCTCGACCGCGTATCTATTCAGTAAGTACCTATTGACGACCCCGCAAACGAAGCAAGCGAGCTTGGGATCTCTGGGGATCTCTATCCCCCAATCCCTCAAGCTCAGGACCTCCCCTTCGAAGCCCAGCATATCCTTCAGCTCATTGAAGACTCTCAAGCACTCATCCGAACCCGTATCTATCATTACGGCCCCTATCCTGAATCCATATTTCTCCTTGAGGAGGTCTGTTGAGTGTATCGCAGCAATAGAGTCCTTCCCACCGGATATCCCGAATAAAAGAGAACTGCCTCTCCTAACCCTCCTAAGCACTCTATCGACTCTCTTAAGGAAATATCTCTCGAAATGCTCCTCGCAGACCCAGGAGCCAAGATTTTCCACGTATATCTCTGCCTCCTTATTGCAGTAAGCACATCTCATTTCCTTTCCCTCTTTTCAGGATTCCGGACGACATAAATTTATAGGGGGACCCCCTTTAACTTTATATAATCTCCACGCGGGATCTGATGAGGGGCCGTGGCCCAGCCTGGCGTCCCCCTATGATATAGGGGTCATGCCCTGGAAAGGTAGGGCGGCGGGCTCCAGTCCCTGGAGCATTGAGGGGGACACCCGTAAGACGTGGGTTCGAGTCCCACCGGCCCCACCACCCCATGAGGGGGAGTGGTTCCGACGAACATCGCTGTCATAAAGTCGAGAGACCCCAGAGTGAGGGAAGCGATCAGGTATACTTTGAACTCTCTCGGGCTCTTCTGGGAGGAGGTGCATGAGCCCGACCCGATAAAGCACATGGTCTCAATATTCCCGGAGGAATCAGAATTTGTACCGGTCGTTACGCCCTCTATATTCATAGGGAGTACGGCATTAGCTTATTTCGGTGGAGATAAGGTTGAGGGTAAGAGATCTCCCCCAATGCCCTCCGGATTTCTTGAGTTAAATAAGGAGAAGTCTCCTTTCTTCGGATCAAAATACAGTTTCGATTGTGAGAGGCTTTCGAGGACCAATCCGATCTTCAGGAAGGATGGGAGTATATTGGTAGGTTACGATCTCTTCAAGACCGTAGCTTACTTCTTGATGGGAGCTGAACTATCTCTGGGGATGAAGCAAGTGAAGACCCCGGACAATAGGATAAATCTGGCAGCGATATCTGAGATAAGGGGAGTTGAAGCAAGGGTACCTGCGGCTGATCTTCATGCTAGGCTCCTCCTCAGCCTCATACTCATGCTCCATAAGTCTGAAGGCCTTCCCCTAGTGCTCAAGAGGGCATCCCCTCCCGGGAGGAGAGGGGCTTTAGCTATCTCAGTGCCCGTTCAGAGGATAGGGAGGAGCAGATCCCTCATAGGGAAGCTCAAAAATCTCCTGAGAAAGAGGGAGATTTGGATAGAAAAAATAAGCAAAATGCAAGAATCTATAACATTTTTTGCAGGAAGGGGTGAGGATTACAGTCCATCTGGCATAGGGGAGAGCCTGCTCGCTCTGGAGGAGAACGGTCATGAAGTGGGCCTTCTAGCATCCCCTAAAGCGTCTGTGAGTCATGAAGCCATACTAGATGAGTATAGGGAACTAGCTGAGATCTTGAAGAGGGGGGATCTCGGAATAAGGTTCAGGAGCATTGAATCGACGATAAATGAAGCTTTTGAATCGGCTATGTTCGTTAAGGCCAAATATACGATAGTTGGTGAGATATATCAGGGCTTCGGATATCCCCTGGGGGTCTCGAGGCCCCTCAAGGTAGGATCCATTTGGAGCATCCCCACCTTGGGGAGGGTGAGGAGGGAGAGGGCAGCTGATGTCATGGAGGAAATAGCTAAGAGGGGGAGCTTCGTCAGCTTGGATGCTATGACTGAGCTGAGTGTCTTAACAGCGATAAATGAGGCCTTAAAGAGGGAGATATGGATCACAACTCCCTCTAAGATGATAGAGAGGCTTGAAGGAGTTTATAACGTTAGGGGGACGTTCAGATACGATAGGAGATATTTAGAGGGGAAGATAACTTCCCAAACGCCGCTAGATGTCCAGGTATTGGTCATACCCCCTGACGGTAAGGAGACAGTTTTAGAGCTGAATTTAGAGGAGAACAAGCCCCATCAAATTAATCTGAGAATTTAGCGCTTTTGGAGAGAGAATGAGCGAGTTTCAAAGGGAAAGGCTGATTTCCTTCCTTCCAGAATTTTAAAGATGCTTTTAAAGCTGATTCTAGGTCCGATAGATGCCCCGGAGATATGAAGCCGCCTCTGTGCAGAGCAGCGGAATTCCTGCCCATGAACTTAACGTAGCCCCCTTCTACCTCCCCTACTAGTTTAGATTTCGCCACCCCTATGGATGGCTTTCCCAAGAGCAGGCCCAGGTGGGAGGCCTCCCCCAGGCCCCTGGGATGGAGCACACCATGACCATCCACGAATATCGCATCGAAATCGCACTTCATGGATACGGGTAGCATCCCCCTCAATTCCCTGAAAGCTAGGTAAGTCGGTACGTAAGGTATTTGGGGCGAGAACCTCTCGAACCTCACCTCTATAATTTTCAGCTCCTCATCGACAGTCACGCAACAGGCCACAGCTCTATCGTCAATGTAACTCACATCAACTCCAGCAGCCACGCTAACATCTCCAAGCTCACTCAGGATCAGCTTCTCTGAGAGCTTCACCTGGTCTGATGCCATCACCTTGAAGATGGGCCATACATCTAATTCTCTGAAGAAATTCCCCATCTTCGCTCTCTCGATACCTCCTTCCTCCCTCAGCTTCTCCTCAGCCCCCGGTATGGGCTCGAGCTTGGATGAGACTACCCTCCACCATGGAATATCTGGATCCATTTTGGAGAGCCTCATGCATTCATTTCTGACGGCTAGAGCAGCTCTCCCATCCCCCAGGGCCTCAGCTATTATCTTAAAGGTGGTGACCTCCCCGTAAGGTACCTGCTCTAAGGCTTCCCTCAGTATCCTCTGGAAGACGGTCAGACCCCTCCGGCCTCCCATGCCCCAGTGATTGAGGCAACATAATTATATTCTCTGATCCCAGGGTGGATCGATGATCAAGGATCCGCTCGGTGCAGTTAAGTCGACATTCGCCGAGGAAGTGAATAGGGTACTCGGAGAGCTAGGATCCGCGACTCGCTTCTCCCCAATTCAGGTATCGAGAGTCCGTAAGGACTACGCGAGTTACGGCCTTCCAGTGGGTTTCAAGGTAGCGAAGGACCTGAACTTGGATCCTGAGAAAGCTGCTAAAACTGTCCTAGATAGGATTGACATGAGCAGGATAGCTTACTCCTCGGACGCTTACACTGAGAGCGGTTACTTGAACTTGAGGGTCGATAAAGCGAGGTTCTTCAGGGATATATTGAAACTAGCATCGAGCGAGGAGCTGGGGAGAGGGGAGAGGAAAGGAGTCGTGGGAATGGTAGAGCACACTAGCGCTAACCCGGTTCATCCTCTTCACGTGGGGAGCGGGAGGAACGCTGTTATAGGTGACTCCTTCTCTAGGATACTCAACTTCCTAGGGTGGGATGTGAGGAGGCATTACTTAGTCAACGATTGCAACTTACAGGTGGCTATACTAGCTGCTGGAAGATCTAAAGTGAGGGATCTGATCCCTAAAGGGAAAGTGGATCACTGGTTCGGTCTCATATATGCTATTTCAAATGCATTTCTGGAGATCTGGAGGATAAAGAATGGATTTAACTCGGAATCCAAGATAGAGGAGTGGAGTGAGGTAGTTGAGCGTATAGGGAGGATGGAGCCGGAGCTCCTGAGGATAGGGGAACTTAGCGAGGAGGAAGTTATGTCCCTCCTCAGGGAGTATCAGAGGAAGGAAGGGGACTCCGTTCAGATGTTCAGGGAGATAACTGAGTCCGTACTTAGGGGTTTCGTTGAGACTTTGGAGAGGATGGGCATAACTTACGATAGCTTCGATCGCGAGAGCGAGTTGATATGGGATGGGTGGGTCGATAGAGCTATTGAGAAGCTCGAGAGCTCGGGTTATCTGAAAAGAGAGGGAAAAGCCGCTTATGTAGACCTCTGGGAGGCAGCTAAAGGGGATGAAAATGTGAGGAAAGTGTTCGAATTGAGCGAGGATGATATCTCCAAGCTTGAGAGGGAAGGGAAGCTGGGGGAGGTGATACCTCGTAAGTTCTATCTCACGAGATCCGATGGGACCTGGCTTTATACGGGGACTGACGTAGCTTACTCCTTATACAAATTCGACGGATTGGGCGTGAGCTTCTGTTATAACGTAATCGCTTCGGAGCAGAACATGGAGCAGAAAGGTGTGAGAGCATGCCTCGCTCTGATGGGTCACGATCCGGGCAAGCTGATACATCTCTCCTACGAGATGGTCAACTTAGTGGGGGCAGCGATGTCGGGGAGGAGGGGCCTATACATCACACTGGATGAAGTTCTAGATGAAGCTAAGAGGAGGGTTGAGGCGATATTGAAGGAGAGGGGGATATATGATGAGGAGATATGCGAGAAGGTCGCTATAGGTGCCCTAAAATATGGATTGATCAGCGTATCCCCGAATAAAGTGGTCCAGTTCAGGTGGGAGAGAGTGCTGAATTTAGAGGAGAACAGCGGACCCTTCATACAGTATGCATACACTAGGGCATTGAACATAATCAAGAAGGCTCAGGGAGTGCCGGAGGATTTCGATCCCAATGAGCTGAAGAGCGATGCCGAGATCACGATTGTTCAAATGATATCCGAGTTCCCAGAGAGAGTATGGAGCGCCTTCAATCTCATGAGGCCCGATATAATAGCTTCATATGCTAATGAGCTCGCCTCCCAATTCAATAAGTTCTACGAAGATCACCCCGTGTTGAGCGCTGCGAGGCCCGAGGAGAGGGCAGCGAGGCTCAATTTAGTCAACGCTGTCAAAGGAACTTTGGGCCTGGCGATGGACTTAATCGGAATCCCCAGGCTTGAGAGAATGTGAGAAATCGCAGATATCCCTCAAAGGGCACTCCCCGCACCTCGGGTTCCTCGGCCTACAATATTCCCTTCCCAGCTTTATTAAAAGTAAATGAGCCCTCAAATAATCCTTTTTGTCGAAAATATTCATGAGGGCTCTCCTAGTAGCCTCATAGCTTCCGTCAGATATCCCCAGCCTTGATGAGACCCTCGCTATATGCCTGTCCACGCCTATCGTCTCCCTCCCCATCAAGCTGAGGAGCACATCAGCCGTTTTGGGTCCTATTCCGGGGATCTCGAGGAGCCTATCCCTAGCCTCTTCAGTCTCAAGGCTCAATATCTCCTCCAAGGCTCCTCCAGATAGCCTCTCAGCTATCAACTTCAGGTACTTGGCCTTCTGCTTGTGCAAGCCAGCGGGCCTTATTAGCTCCTCGAGCTCCTCATCGCTCAACTCCATCATCTTCTCCGGAGTTAGATATCCCAGCCTCTCCTTCAGGTTCTTCATGGCTCTCATAGTATTCCTATCGTTGGTATTCTGAGATATCACTGTAGCAACTAGGGTCTCGAATGGGTTAGAGGACCTAGAGGCCACTAAAGAAGCATATTCATCCTCCCTGAAATCTAGAAAGGAGAGTCTCTTCAATATCACCTTACCATCCTTCACTTCAACTCCTCCTTGAGCTTCGCCGAGAACTTCTCCTTATTCACGATGAACCTCTCGTGAGAGCCCTCACCCAACAGCTTATCCCCCCAGTGAGCCGATACCCTGAAGACGAGCTTCCTCCCCTCTACTGAGATGAGCTCGGAGGTGACGGATACAATGGCACCGATTGGCGCTGGTGCCTTGTGATCGATGCAGACCCTGGTACCAACAGTAGTGCTCCCCTCATCCAGATAAGGTTGGACGAGCTTCATGGAGGCTAGCTCCATCATCGCTATCATCCCGGGTGTGGAGAGTACTTGAATGCCCACATGTCCAGTTGAAAACCTCTCCTCGACCTTGAACTCGAAAGTCCCTCTAAGTCCGGGCTCCAATCCCATCTCGATCTCCCCTCTCTATGCCCTACTATCCTTAAAATAGTTCCCGGTATTGAGCTGGGATGGTCTCGGAGGGATCGATTCAGCTGGCATCCCTCCTCGAGTCACTGATCGGGAGGGACCCCTTGATAGCTAGCTCAATAGCTGGAGCCTTCGTGGCCCTCACTACCAGCTCAGGCGCAGCTATGATCCTCATACTCAGAAGAGAGAAGCTGAGCTTACACTTCTCGATGGCATTCGCCGCTGGCATAATGCTAGTGGCCAGTTTCACTAGCTTGATACTTCCAGCGATAGAAGCCTCCTCCTTCCCCACGGTCTCACTAGGGATAATCTCGGGATTCGGAGCTATACTGATAGTGGAGAGGTTGATCCCGCATGAGCACCCGATCTTGGGTTATGAGGGCCCTGAATCAGCGAGACGCTTGCTCAGGAAAGCCTGGCTGATAGCGATAGCTATTTTGATACATAACTTCCCTGAGGGAATAGCTGTTGGCGTCTCAGTGGCATACTCAATTCCGCTCGGCATAGCTACAGCTATAGCGATAGGGATTCAGGACATACCGGAGGGCTTCGCTGTGGCGCTTCCCGTCAGCTCCACGGGAGGGAAGAAGCTTGGCTTCCTCATAGGGGTGCTAAGCGGGGTGAGCGAGCTCCTAATGGCTATAATAGGGACTCTAGTCTTCACGGAACTCAAGGAATTGCTTCCAATAGGGATGGGCTTCGCTGGAGGTGCTATGCTCTTCATCACACTGAAGGAGGTGATACCGGAGGTATATGGGGAGAATTACTCCACGTTGAAGGCTACACTAGGGCTCCTCATAGGATTTATGGTGATGCTCTACCTAGATTCAGCCCTCTAATGCTATATCCGAGCTCCTATGATGAAAATCTGGCTGAGTTAATTCAGGAGATCGGAGCTATTGTGATCTAAAAATGAGCAGAAAGTACTCGAATTTACTCTCTCGAAAAATGATCTGATGGTTCAATGCCCGGGGTCCCTCGCATCCCAAGCTTTGGTGGATTAGAAGGACTTTATATGCCTGAAAATCAATGAGAAGAGCTACAGGAAAGGGGGAGGAAACTCTTTCCCATGCCTCTATTTACGATTGCTATAAGCCCTCAAGAACATGCAGATCGGAGGAACTAATATAAGATGCGAGACGAGGAACAGTGGTATGAAGAGGGGTTCAGAGAGCCATCCCTCAGCGTATCCGAAATAGCTGAATGGGAAAAAGTATATGACGATGTATCCCGCTAGAAGATCCATGATGCCCCTATAGCCCTTCAAGCTATAGTGACGCGGTCCCATCGCTGAGAAAACTGCGGAAAGGATTATGACCCATGCGAAGGGTTTAGTCAGGTACTCCGCTACGAAGCCCTCCGTATCTTGTAGCAGGAGCATCGTGTTCACTAGAGCAACGGAAGCATAAGTGAGTAAGCATAAGAACTTAGAGCTCTTTGGTGAAAAATCCTTTCCATAGAAAACCGCAGCCGGAAGTAGTGGAAAGGTAGAGTAGATGATAGCGGGAAGTTTGTGATCGTAGATACCTAGGACGAATAGGGAGAAGGCCATCAGGAGGATCAAATAATCGACCTTCGACATCTCATTCCCCCTCAATAATACTTTAAACTTGCACAGAGTCTGCATATGCTATTATAATCGGGCGATAGCTCGCTCGAGCTGTAGGAAGTTAACGCGGGGGTTATTATTAACAGCAGGAGGATGAAAGTTAATATCCTCATCACACCCCCTATTATAGGGGAAGTAAAAATATATAAATTTTGAGGGAGGCTACGATTTTTTCAAACATATCCCATCTATTTAAAAAATGAATGTTCCAGATACAGAGGTTTAGAGCTGAAAAATTAGGATAGGAGGAGAACTAAGTGATCCACTACCCCAAGGCCGAGGACGACTGAGAGGACCCCAGCTATCGCGAGTACGTATAGCTCCGTATCCTTTGAGCTCTCCCTAGCCCTCAGCCCAGTATAATGGTTCATATCTGCTGGAGAATTCTCCGTTATCGATGAGAATCCATTAAATGAGAATCCCCAGATATATGGCCCGATGGTATACACTATGCTGGATGAGAATGAGTACTCGAGGTGGTTAAAAGCAGCTAAAAACACCTTAAAATCAGCTCAAGGAGATCTTGAGAGAGGAGATTTTAATTGGGCTTGCTTTAAGGCCCAGCAAGCTTCTGAGCTATCAGTTAAAGCACTACTGCACGGTATCGGGTTACCGGCTTACGGTCACAGTGTATCGAAGTTATTAACGAACATTCCTGGGATCGAAGTGCCAGAGGATATTTTGCAAGGTGCGATCACTCTCGATAAGTATTATGTGCCTGCGAGGTACCCCAACGCATGGCCAGAGGGATCTCCTCACGAATATTTCTCAAAATCTGACGCCATAAGAGCCGTTAAATATGCTGAGGAGATCATAAAATGGGTTGAGGAAGTATGGAAGTACTTAACAGGAGGATCGAATTTAGGAGGAGTGTGATAGAAGGCGTTAGAAAGTGGGCTGAGGGGTTGCCATTTAAAGCGACTGTAATCCTGATAGGTTCCTATGCTAGAGGTGATTTCAACCTGTGGAGCGATGTGGATATAATCCTAATAGCCGAATTCCCGGAGAGGAGTCCGGTGGAGAGGCTCATGAGAATAGATCATCCACCGGGCTATGAGGTGATACCCCTGACCCCCGAGGAATTCGCTGATATGTTCGGAAGGAAGGAGCCCATGATTATGGAGGCATTGAGGAGCGGTATTCCGATCAAGGATGATATGGGGATATTGAAGCGATATTTACGCCCCTAATATCAGCTACTTCCGAATATTCCTAAAAATTCGGCTTAGAAAGGGATCTTCTGAGCTCTGAATCATATAGATAGAGATCGATAGAAGGACAAGAGAGCCTCTCTTCCGAGTATCTCCCTATCCAAATACTCGATTATTCTGAGGGAATCGAAATCCTTCCTGAAGAGCTCAATGACATCATCCTGATTCCTCTTGATCTTCTCGAGACCCTCACAAGGGTTTGAGAGGTACTTATTGATGATGAGACCCCTCACCCTTATACCGAAGCTGCTGAGCTCCTCCCTTATCCTCTTTGATATCTCATACGCTATCATCTCGGGTGTCGAGACTATGTAAGCTTCGTGGTACTCGCTAGCTAGCATATCGAATATATCCTCAGCTAACTTCCTCCAGCTCCCTATGAGCTTAAGTGGATCGCAATCCTTACTCCTCATCCTCTCTAGGAATCCCTTCAATCTCAAGTATAGCTTTATAGCATCTCCCATATGCTCATATAACTCCTTCTCTATTCTCAGGAGCCTCAAGCTACTGCTCGAGGCGGGAGTATCCCAAACTATAGCATCGTAACTCCCATCCTCGAACAGCTCGTAGAGGAGGTATAGGATGAACTGCTCTGCTATCCCCGGAGCCCCGGCAACGTAATCCATGAAGCTCTCATCGACGGGGAGGAAGGAAGATATGACATCATATACTTCTGAGCCGAATCTATCCTTCCACTTCTTTATTACAGTAGCTTCATCCAGTTCCATCGCATAGAGGTTATTATATCCGTCTACTCTGGTAGGTGAGCTCCCCATCTTGACTTTGAGCACATCAGATAATGTGGGGGTCAGGTCCGTGGTCAGCAGTAGCACCCTCTCACCCCTAACTTCGGAGAGGCCTACAGCTAGAGCTGCAGAGCACGTCGTCTTCCCGACGCCCCCTTTCCCCCAGAAACTTATCAGCCTCATCCCGGTACCTTTCCGTGAATACTTTTAATTTTACTCACGATGCATATGCTCACGGCTTCTGATACTAGGGAGCCCTGAACTCGATGGGGATTCCGAGCTGCCGCATCACCAATTCCACCGATATGATATTAATTAAGCGGCCCCCGGGAGGAGGGGGATGGGATGAAAGTAGCACTCATACTGGCCGGCGGATTCGGGACGAGGCTATGGCCCCTCAGCAGGAAGGACTTCCCGAAGCAATTCGCGAAGATAATAGGAGATGCTTCAACGTATCAGCAATCCCTGAGGAGAGCTAAGCTCATGGCCGATAGGATAGTCGTAGTCACATCAAATCTATACAAATACCTAGCTGTGGGGCAGGCGAAGGAGATAGATGTGAACCTGGATGAGGATGATCTAATACTCGAGCCCGAGAGGAGGAACACCGCTCCAGCTATTTACTACAGCCTCATGAGGATAAGCGAGAGGTTCGGGCCCGAATCAATAGTCGTCATCCTCCCATCGGATCACGTTATAATGAATGATTCCGAGCTCCTCAAAGCATATATGAAATCGTTGAATGCTGCTAATGATAGAGTGGTCCTCATAGGAGTCCCTCCATCCAAGCCCGAGGGGGGCTTGGGTTACATAAAGCTGGGGAAGGAGATAATTGAAGGCGTAAGAGAAGTTGAGATGTTCAAGGAGAAACCGGGGCAGAATGAAGCTGTTAATATGCTTAAGGAAGGAAACTGGGTATGGAATACGATGATAATGACCTTCAGGGCTTCTAAGATGATGGATTTAATAGAGAGGACGCTGCCGAGTGTGGCGGATCCCCTGAGGAAATTCGAATTGAATGAAGCCTATAAATACGTTCAGGAGATAGATGTGAGCTCAGGAACACTATCAAAGGTCCCAGAAAGCTTGGCAGTTGTTTTAGCGAGGGACTTAGGTTGGAGCGATCTGGGGAGCTTCGAGTCCGTATATGAGCTACTGCAGAAGGATGCGGAGGGGAATGCGAGGAGCGGGAAGGTCAGATATCATGGAGCCAAGAATAACCTGATACTTTCGAAGAGACTCGTAGCCCTCGTTAATGTGAATGATATGATAGTGATAGATGATGAAGACGCTATACTAGTGATGCCGAAGGGGAGTGGCCAGGATCTTAAGGAGTTAGTCGAGGGCATGCTGAAGGAGGAGCTCCCGGAGGTCATAGAGCATAGGGTTAAGTATGAGGAGTGGGGGACGAAGACGATACTCCTGACTAGCGAGAATTATGAGGTGAGCAGGCTGAAGATATACCCAGGCAGATCTTTAGGGCCTAAGAGGCACTTTCACAGGTCTATCTACTGGCAGATCCTAAGCGGGACTGCCAAGGTGATCTTGGATGGGAATGAATCCATTATAGCGAGAGGTGAGGGGATAAGGATACCCCTAGGGCTTCCCCACAGCATAATAAACGTCGGTAAAATTCCGCTGGAGGTGATAGAGATAGCTACGGGGGAGTATCTCGGCTCTAATGACGTAGAGTTCCTGAAGGCCTAACCGGTATCCATGAGGATAACATATATAATTATCCAAGGGCTATGGAATTGGAAAAATGGAGATTGAGATAAGGAGTGTGAAGGAGATACTACTCGAGATGAAAGAGCTATCAGAGTTCGCTCTGAGTCTCGCATATGCGTCTCTCATGTATAACGATGAGGAACTGGCGAATGAGGTATTCAGCCTTGAGGATGAGCTCGATACCCTAACTCATGAACTCTTCAAGGTCGCGATAATGTCAGGGGCCTCGAGGAGGGAAGCTGAGGCATTAGCCGGTCTTCTCGATATAGGAAGGGCTGTAGATGAGGTATCCGATGCGATGGCAGATCTAGCGAGGCTCGTCGTTAAGAAGTTCCCGATACACCCCTCGATAAGCTGGATGCTATACAGAGCGGATGAGGTCATAGGTTTGGTGAGGATCGATGAGGGATCTTCCCTGATCTCGATGAGCGGTGAGATGGCTAAGGATCCAGTTAACTTATCTGGTTGCGAGATCTTGGCTCTCAAGAGAGGAGGAAGGTGGATTTACGATATCCCAGAGGAGCTGGAGATAGAGAGAGGAGATATCCTGCTAGTCGAGGGACCCATGGAAAGCGTGGAGACCCTCAGGGCTCTAGCTTCAGGTAAGAGGGAGGAGTACGTACCTAGGGCCCCTCTCGAGGAGATGAGCGATGAAATCAGGAGGATATCGGAGATGCTGAGCAGCATGAGGAACCTATCGGAGCTCTCCCTCTACTTATCCTATGCTGCTATGTTCTACAACAATGTGGAGATCGCTGTGGAAGTGAAGAGACTGGAGGAGGAACTCGATGAACTGGAGGATGAGTTCTATGAGGTCTTATTCTCATCCATGAAGTCCCTCAGGGATCCGAAGGAGCTCATCCCTCTCATAGGAGTGGCATCTTCATCCGAGAGAGTTGGTGATGCCGCCTATTCAATAGCTTCCCTCGTGGAGAGAGGAATAACGGCCCATCCCGTGCTAGAGATGGTAGTGGAGGAGAGCGAGGACACCATCTGCAGGCTGATCTTGGAGGAGGGAAGCGAAGTCGCTGGGAGGAGGATAGGAGATATAGATCTCGAGGAGCGCACTGGGGTCTGGATCCTAGCGATAAAGAGGGGCTTGAGGTGGATATTCGACCCCAAGGATAGCGAGCTGCTTATGGAAGGGGATCAGCTCATCTTGATAGGGAAGAAAAGAGGGATAATGGACGCAGTAAAAATACTGGGAGGGAGGATAGTAGAGTAATTACTTTTTCTCGAGGGCCTCCATCAATTTAGGAACGAACTCGTAGAGATCCGCAACTATGAAGTAGTCGCTCACCTCACCTATGGGTGCCTCGGGATCTATGTTCACCGATATTACCGTATCCGCATCCCTGAAACCGACGACGTGTTGAACTTGCCCGGATATCCCGAGAGCTAGATAGAGCTTCGGCCTCACCCTGACTCCAGTCATCCCGACGTGCCTCTCCTCAGGCAACCACTTCAGATCAGCTGATATCGGTCTAGTGCAAGCTATCTCAGCCTTAAGCAGATTAGCGAGCTTCCTTATCATCTCCAAATCTTCCTTCCTCTTCAACCCTCTCCCGACGGATACTATAACATCGGCCTTAGAGAGGTCCACTTCCGCGACCTTCTCCCTCCTCTCCAATATCCTGACCCTTCCCTTGCACTCATGGGTTATGGATTCCCTCCCCTTGGGCTCACCGAGAGAGGGCTCGAAACCGCTTAGATCCACGCTAACTACGGAAGGAAGCTGGGAAGAGAGGACCTCCAATCCTCTCCCACCGAAGCAAAGCTTAGTGGCTAAGAGTCCTCCCTTCAAACTTAACTGGACAGCCCCAGCTACGTATGGAGCTCCTATTCTCACAGAAAGCCTTGATGCAACTTCTCTCATGTCCCTGCTGGAAGGGAGGGCTATAAGATCGAATCCCTTGGCCCTCTCAGCCGCTAAGTTCACCCAGCATTCGTTGGCGCTGAAATTAGCTATCAGAAGCTTATCAACCCCTACCTTAGCATCTCCGTTAGTTATTGCTTCGACATAACTGGGATTCAACCCAGAAATAGCGGAGAAAAGCTTTGGTAGATTGGAAGCCTCTGAGATCAGAAGGATCCTCATGAGATCACCCCCTTCTCCCTTAGAACGGAGATAACCTCCCTTAAAGCGGGCTCTAGATTTCCTTCGAACTTCTTCCTCAACCTCTCCCTCACATAGGCTTTTACCTCAACTAAATCGACATTAGGAGCCTCTAGGTTTAGATCACTTGACTTCACCGATATCTTCTCCTTCTTCCCGGCTTTCATTATCTGAAGGACGCTAGGTATTCTGGGCTCATTTATCTCCGATGTGACGGAAACTACAGCTGGCAGCTCGGTTTCAACGAGCTCATAGCCAGTCTCCAGCAATCTCTCTCCCCTTATAACGTTTCCCTCGATCTCCAGCTTTCCAGCGAATGTTATCGATGGAATTGAGAGGTACTCAGCCAACATAGGGGCTACTGCACAGCTATACTGATCTGAAGATCCCTCACCGCACAGTATTAGGTCATATTTAATCCCCATCTTCCTTATAACTTCGGCTATAGCTTTTGCAGTTCTAGCGGGATTGGTACCGCCGATCCCCTCGACGATGAAGGCCTTATCAGCTCCCATGGCCAGAGCCTCGTTCAGTATTGTTTCATCGTAAGGCCCGGTCACTACACTTATGACAGTTACGCTGCCCCCGAACTTCTCCTTTATCCTCACGGCCTCCTCTATCGCGTTCTTATCTATATCGCTCACTTTGACGGGGGCCTTTTCCAGCAATAACTTATCCCCCTCTGTGGGTATCTGAGTCTCATCATACGCGAGCTTCACGCAGACGACTACTTCCAAGGCCACCCCGGGCTCCCTGAGAAGTATATTTTTTAAACATTATTTGTACCGAGGGACCGGATGGGAAGTCTATTAACTGAGCAATCTCCATAGCTCATCCATCACAGGTTCCGATATCCTCTCGGAACTCCCGTCCTTCCTGAGCAGGATCATTCCACTCTCCCTATCCGTGAGCTCGCCTATCACACTCGCCCTCACACCCTCCCTCTCCAGGGCTGAGATGAGCTCATCAACGCTCTCCCTCGATACAGCTATAAGCAAGCTTCCTGAACTTATTAGCTTCAGAGGATCTACCTTCAGGGCATCGCATATCGCTACAGTCTCCTCTCTCAGTGGTATCCTGTCCTCGTAGATCCTGAACCCCAAGCCAGATGCTATAGCTAATTCCTGCACACCCCCCAAAACCCCTCCCTCGGTTGGATCGTGCATGGAGTGAACTCCTTCAAACTTAGAGGCAATAATGGATTCCTTTAGAACGCTTATATCCTCTATGAAGCTTCCAGCTCTCTTAAGCAATTCCTCATCAATCCCCCTGCTTTTCAATTCATTGAAGAGCTCAGTTGAGAGTATGGCAGTCCCCTCCAACGCGCATTCCTTCGTGAGGACTATTAGGTCACCCAACTTAGCGTCCCTAGTATTTAGGACTCTCCTGCCCAATCCCATAGCTGTAGTGACAACTATGTTGAAGCCGAGGTTGGGAGTGACTTCAGTGTGGCCGCCTACAATAGAAGCTCCCACTCTCCTAGCAGCATCACCCACCTGCTCCACCAAGCTCAGTATCTCGGACTCATCAGCCCCCTCCCTGAAGAGGAAAACAGGAAGGAGCCAGCGTGGCCTCACGCCTCTAGTAGCTATATCGTTCGATGCAACGAAGACAGAGAGCCACCCAGCGAGCTTCCCCCCGCCAGTAACTGGATCTGAGTGTATAGCTAGTAACTCATCCCCCACCCTGAGGATAGCAGCATCCTCACCTATCGAAGGTCCGAGGATGACATCTTCCTCAGATGGGAGGGGAAGTCTCGAAAAAATCTCCCCGGCTAAGAAGTCAGGCGGCAGCTTTCCCCTCAACTTCATCCTTCAGAGCACCTTCTTCAATACCGGGGTCAGGATATAAGAGAAGAGTATGCCAGATACGGCCTGGAAGCTATTCCCCGGGAGCTCCGCTAGAGCTGCCCCTAACCCGTAGATAATCGTCTCTACGATGAAATAGCCCGCTACCATCTCAATTCCAGCTAATATCAGCAGGATTATCCTGAGAATCCCCTTCTTATCCTTAGAGAGGCCTGCTATGAAGCCCTCTATCCCCTTTATTACTAGAGTGAAGGGCGCCCAATGGCCGTAACCGGTGAGGAGATCGGCTAAAGCTGAGCCCATGCCTCCGGAAATTGAGCCGATGATTGAGCCGAAGAGGGAACCTGAGAGCATCACGATAGTGTCCCCTAAGTTTATGTAGCCTCTAGTGGGAGGTGTCGGTATCTGTATCACTATAGTAGCTAGAGCTGTCAAGGTAGCCATAACACCGACTGTGGCAACGAACTTACTCATCTCCCTGGGCATATCGATCCATCTATTCGACGAGGGAGCTAAGTAAAGCGTTGCTGAACGTTGCAATTCTGCTTAAGGGAAAGCTTAAATATATATAAAAGCAAATTTAATTGGATGGTAAATGAGAGCTGAGGATATAATAGAGGCCCTTGCAACTGAGACCAGAAGGAAGATAGTCAAGTTACTAGCTATGGAACCGCTAACATTGAGTGAAATAGCTGAAAGACTCGGAATATCACAGCCTGCTGCCCTGAAACATATAAGGGAGCTCGAATCCTCCGGCATAATAGAAGCACATAAGGTGAGGGATCAGTACGGCAGGATCAGGAGATGCTACAGAATCGCGAGACCTATCAGAGTGATATTGAGCTTAGATGGGGATTCCGTCAGGATTTACGTGAGAGAAGCTAGGCCGATTGAGGGGGTTCCGGCTGATATAGAGGGTAGGCTTAAGCGGGTCATGGATATGATAAATGAGCTAAATAGTGCGGATTCCCTGGGGAAAATGATGTATAAATCGACAGAAATTATTAAAGAGATAGAAGAAACTCTCGATGATATTGAGGAGATTGAGTCACAGCTCATCTGGTTGAGGTATGAGGTGCTCAGGTCCCTCAAGAAATTCGTGAGTAGGTTAAGTTAAGTTTATATATGAGTTATCCATTAGGATAATTGGTGAGAGCATGTGGTGGGACAGGTACTGGAGGAGGTTCATGAGGGATATGGAGAGGGACTTCGAGGAGCTGGAGAGGATGATGGACAGGATGTTCAAGGCTTTCGAAGGAGAGGCTGAGATAAGAGGGCCTTACGTCTATGGCTTCAGCATAACGGTGGGACCGGATGGGAAGCCTATAGTGAGGAGGTTCGGTAATGTCAAGCCACCCGTAGTAGAGGAAGCAGGATATAGGGAGCCCTTCGTCGATGTCATAGTTGACAACAAGGCCAATGAAGTCAGGGTGATAGCTGAGATACCCGGGGTCACTAAGGATAAGATAGACGTAGAGGTCACTGAGAAGTTGGTGAAGATAAGGGCGGAGAATGATGACAGGAAGTACAGGACGCAAGTAGATCTACCAGTTGAAGTAGATCCAAAGAGTGCCAAGGCTAGGTACAATAACGGGATCCTGGAGATTACGCTCACGCCTAAGCAGCCGATAAAGGAGGAAGGAACTAAGATAAAGGTAGATTAAACTCTATTTTTATTTGGGTGATTTTTATGAGTGAGAAGAAAGTCGAGACTCTCACTGTTGCCGAAGCCCATCCCAAAGATGTGGGAAGGGGAATAGCTAGACTCGATCCTAGGGTGATGGAAGCTCTCGGGATAAACACAGGAGATGTGGTGATGATAGAGGGATCAAAGGTAACTGCAGCTATAGCATGGCCATCCTACTCCTCGGATTACGGTAAGAACTTGATAAGGATAGATGGCTACACTAGGAGGAACGCCGGAGCAGCTATAGATGATACTGTCAAGGTTTGGAAGGGTGTAGCTAAACCCGCGAAGAAGGTAGTGTTCGCACCTACCGAACCCATACAGCTGCTAGGAGGGGAGCAGTACCTCAAGAGGCTGCTAGAGGGGAGGCCTCTGGTTAGAGGGGATAGAGTCACGATAAACGTCTTCGGAAGCCTGATAGAATTGGTGGTCACGGCTGTCAATCCCGTAGCAGATGCAGTCATTGTGAGCGCGGATACTGAGATTGAGATAAGCGAGAAGCCCGTCACCGAGGAGAGGAAGGTCCCAAGGGTCACTTACGAGGACATAGGTGGCTTGAAGGATGCCATCCAAAAGATAAGGGAGATGGTAGAGCTTCCTCTTAGGCATCCTGAGTTATTCAGGCACTTGGGAATAGATCCACCTAAGGGAGTATTGCTCTACGGTCCTCCCGGGACCGGCAAAACTCTGCTAGCTAAGGCTGTGGCTAATGAGAGCAACGCCCACTTCATAAGTATCTCAGGCCCCGAGATAATGAGCAAGTACTATGGTGAGAGCGAGAAGAGGCTCAGGGAGATATTCGAGGAGGCTGAGAAGAATGCTCCATCTATAATATTCATAGATGAGCTAGATTCCATAGCTCCAAATAGGAATGAGGTTACAGGTGAGGTAGAGAGGAGAGTAGTGGCTCAGCTATTGGCTTTGATGGATGGATTGAAGGGGAGGGGCGAAGTCATAGTAATAGGAGCTACTAACAGGCCTGAAGCCATAGATCCGGCTTTGAGGAGGCCTGGGAGGTTCGACAGGGAGATAGAGATAGGAGTGCCCGATAGGGAGGGGAGGAAGGAGATACTGCTGATACATACTAGGAACATGCCCCTAGCTGATGATGTGGATCTCGATAGATTGGCCGATATAACTCACGGCTTCGTGGGAGCTGATCTAGCTGCTTTGGTAAGGGAGGCAGCTATGGCAGCGTTAAGGAGAGTATTACCTAAGATAGATCTCGATGCCGAGAGCATACCACTGGAGGTACTTGAGGAGCTTAAGGTAACGAATGAAGACTTCTTCGAAGCCCTGAAGCTCGTTCAGCCATCTGCCCTCAGGGAAATATCGATAGAGATACCGAACGTCACTTGGGATGATGTTGGAGGGCTTGAGGATGTTAAGAGAGAGTTGAGAGAAGTTATAGAGCTTCCTCTCAAGAATCCGGATGCATTCAGGAGGATGGGAATAGATCCTCCCAGAGGCGTCCTTCTCTACGGACCTCCAGGATGCGGCAAGACGCTTATAGCTAAAGCTGTGGCTAATGAGAGCGAGGCCAACTTCATAAGCGTCAAAGGGCCAGAGCTCCTCAGCAAGTGGGTTGGGGAGAGCGAGAAGGCAGTCAGGATGATATTCAGGAAGGCCAGGCAGGTCACTCCGGCTATAGTCTTCATAGATGAGATAGACTCCCTGTTCCCGAGGAGGGGTGTACATGCTGATTCTGGGGTTAGCGAGAGAGTAGTGAGTCAGATGCTGACTGAGATAGATGGCATACACCCGCTCAGGGATGTGGTGGTCATAGGAGCTACTAACAGGCCCGATCTGATAGATCCGGCTTTATTGAGGCCAGGAAGATTGGAGAGGCTAGTTTACGTTGGCCCTCCGGATTTCCAGTCCAGATACCAGATACTGAAAGTGTTGACGAGGAAAGTGCCTCTAGCTAAGGATGTAGATCTTAGGAGCATAGCTTTAATGACGGAGAGGTACAGCGGTGCTGATCTAGCTGCTTTAGTAAGAGAAGCAGCTATGGCAGCCCTAAGGGAGGATATAAATGCTGAGAGAGTGGAGCCGAGGCACTTCGAGATAGCGATGAGCAGGGTGAAGCCGAGCTTGACGGATGAGATATTGAAGTACTTCGAGGAGATAAAGAAGACCCTCAGGGCTGTGACCATACCGGAGGAGAGGAAGGAGGAGACTTACGTCTACTGAGCTCCTCGAACTCTCCCACAGATAAAATTTTTAAATTGATATTCGAAGCAGGCCCGGTGGTAGCTTGGAACTAGCATAGCCTACGTATCGGATTTCAATTCCGTAGCCAGATCCGGAGTTCCCGAGAGGGTGAGGATCTTCGATACTACGCTTAGGGACGGGGAGCAGACACCTGGCGTCTCCTTAACTTGCAGTGAGAAGATCGAGATAGCTGAGGCTTTAAATGAGCTGGGAGTCGATGTGATAGAAGCTGGATTTCCGATAACATCTGAGGGCGAAGCCGAGTCCGTGAGGGAGATAGCTAGGTCTATAGCTGAGATAAAATCGGTGAGCAGGGCTGAGATATGCGCTCTCGCTAGATCCAACTTCAAAGATATAGATATAGCTGTGGACTCTGGAGTGGATTCCATTCACGTTTTCATAGCCACTTCTCCGCTTCACAGGGAGTATAAACTCAAGATGAGCAAGGAGGATGTTTTAAGAAGGGCTGTAGAGGCAGTGGAATATGCTAAATCCAGAGGTGTCATTGTGGAATTCTCAGCTGAGGATGCGACGAGGACTGAGCTCGATTTCCTGATCCAAGTTTTCAAAGCCGTTGAAGAGGCTGGCGCGGATAGAGTGGATATCCCGGATACTGTGGGAGTGATGACTCCAGTGGCTATGAAGTACCTCGTCTCCAGAGTCGTCAGCGAGCTCAGAATTCCTGTAAGTGTGCACTGCCACAATGACTTCGGTTTAGCTGTAGCTAATTCCTTGGCAGCTGTAGAGGCTGGAGCTCAACAAGCTCATGTGACCGTGAACGGACTGGGGGAGAGGGCTGGAAACGCCTCTCTGGAGCAGTTCGTAGCCTCCCTTCACTACCTCTACGGGGTCAAGACTAGGATCGATCTGACGAAGCTCAGGGAGGTATCTGAACTCGTGGAAAAGCTGACTGGCATCCAGGTCCCGCCCAACTATCCAATCGTCGGGGACAATGCTTTCTCCCATGAGTCGGGGATACACGTGCACGGGGTCCTGGAGCATCCGGGGACTTACGAGCCCCTGATGCCAGAGGCCGTGGGGATGAGGAGGAGGATAGTCTTAGGGAAGCACACCGGGAGGCACGCTGTAGAGGACGCCGTCAGGAAGTTGGGATACGATGCTAGGGGTGAGGAGATAGAGGAGATAATGAGGAGGGTGAAGGATTACGGAGATAGGGGCATAAAGGTCACGGAGAAGCTGTTCGGCAGGATAGTGGCTGAGGTCATAGGGGGAAGGGAGGGCGCTAGGAAGCTAGAAGTGGGGGAGTGGCTCGTCGTCACTGGTAGCGGGATCACTCCATCAGCTTGGATAAGGGCCAAAGTTGGAGGAAGGGACATAAGGAGCTGGGGTTGGGGAGTCGGTCCCGTCGATGCCTTATCCAATGCTCTGAGATCGGTAGAGGGCATACCTAATTTCAGGCTCTCTAGGTTCAAGCTCAACGCTACTAGCAAGGGGACGGACGCCCCTGGAGAGGTTTACGTTAAGATAGAGAGCAATGGGATCACTGCTGAAGGATACGGGATAAGCGAGGATATAGTAAGAGCTAGCCTGGAGGCCCTGCTGGATTCCCTGAACAAGGTGATGAGCGATGAAAACAGCAGTGGAGAAGATACTGAGTAGGGCATCAGGTAGAGATGCTGAAGCCGGAGATATCGTTGAGGCCGAGATAGATGTTTACATGATTCACGATCCCATGGGGGCTCTAGTTGATGATGCTTTGAGGGATTCATGCGGGGAACCGAGGCATCCAGAGAGAGTGGTAGCTGTCCAAGATCACTTCGTTCCGGCTAAGGATATAGAGTCAGCTAACCTCAGCAAGAGGCTCAGGGAGTTCTGCTCGAAGTGGGGAGTTAAGCATCATTACGATGTGGGATGGGGCATATGCCACGTGGTCCTGCCTGAGGAGGGTCACGCAGCCCCGGGTGATGTCATCGTGGGCACGGATTCCCATATGCCCACTCTAGGGGCCTTAGGGACTTTTTCGGTCGGAATAGGGGCTACTGAGATGGCAGCAGCATTGATCATGGGGAAGCTCTGGTTCAGGGTCCCCGAGACTATCTTAGTTAAGTTGGATGGCTCCCTCCCCGAGATGGTCTTCGCTAAGGACATCATATTGAAGCTCATCTCTATGATAGGAGTAGATGGAGCTAATTACAAAGCTCTAGAGTTCAATGGGAGCATTTTGAAGGTTATGGAGATGGATGAGAGGTTCGTCCTCACGAACATGTCCGTCGAGGCCGGAGCTAAGACTGCGATAATACCTGTCGATGATGTGACGCTCTCCTACCTGAATGGGAGGTTGAGGAGGGCTCCTAGGCCTGAGTACTCCGATGATGGGAGTCACTCTGATGAGATCTCCATTGATGTAAGCTCACTGGAGCCACTAGTTGCGATCCCGCATTCGCCTGCAAATGTCAAACCGGCTTCCGAGGTGGATGCTGAGATAGATCAGGCTTTCATAGGCTCCTGCACCGGAGGGAGGCTGAAGGATCTCGAGGTAGCGGCCAGGATCCTCAGGGGGAGGAGGGTCAAGGAGGGGGTTAGGCTCATCGTGATACCCGCGAGCAGAAGAATATACCTAGAGGCCCTGAGGAGAGGTATAATCGATATATTGATTGAGAGCGGAGCTACAATAGGACCTCCTAGCTGCGGTCCCTGTCTTGGGGCCCATCTCGGAGTTCTGGCTGAGGGGGAGGTAGCTATATCCACATCCAACAGGAACTTCAGGGGGAGGATGGGCCATCCGGAGTCGAGAGTGTATTTAGCCAGCGCAGCCACAGTAGCGGCTTCCGCCGTTGAAGGCAGGATAGTGGATCCGAGGGTGATAGCGTGATAAGGGGGAGAGCTATAAAGTACCCTGATAACGTCGATACTGACGTCATAATCCCGGCTAGATACTTGAAGCATGGCTCTGATCCCGAGATCCTGAGGGGTCATGCTATGGAAGATCTAGATCCTCTATTCCATCAGAAGGTCAGGGAGAGGAGGATAATAGTGGCTGGAAGGAACTTCGGTTGCGGATCGAGTAGGGAGCAAGCGGTACTAGCGCTCAAATATTCGGGGATTGAGCTCATCATCGCTCAGAGCTTCGCTAGGATATTCTTCAGGAACTCCATAAACTTGGGGCTTCCGGTCATGGAAGTTCCAGAGGCATCTATAATTGAGGATAACGAATATTTAGAGGCGGATCTTGAGAAAGGTCGCGTGTACCTGCCTGAGAGGGGGATAGAGCTCATCGGAACTAAGATCCCAGAATTCATGATGGGCATACTGAGAGCTGGAGGCATAGTCCCTTACCTCAGGGGGATGAGGGGATGCCGAGGATAGCGGTAATACCCGGGGATGGCGTTGGTCCTGAGATAATAGATGCGGTCATTCCGGTGCTGGAGACCCTCTCAGATCTGATGAACCTGCCACTCGACTTGAGGTTCTTCGAGGCCGGGGATGAGACGAAGAGGAAGAGGGGGGTCGCCCTACCCGAGGAGACGCTAAATGGCGTGATGAATTCGGATGCCACGCTCATGGTAGCTATAGGGGAGAGCGCTAGAGAAGTCATACTTCCTTTGAGGCAAAAATTAGATCTCTATGTTAACTTAAGGCCGGCAAAATCATATCCAGTCCCTAGAGCCATTCCGGGATTCGATCTAACTATAGTAAGGGAGAACACTGAGGATCTATATGTGATGTCCGGCTGGAGGGGGCAGGATACTGCTGTGGACTTGAGGATAATAACGAGGAGAGCTAGCGAGAGGATATGCAGGTTCGGTTACAGGTACGCTAGGGGGAAAGGGAAGTCAAGGGTTTACGTAGTTCATAAGGCTAATGTCTTGGGAGGATGCATGCTCTTCAGGGAGGTTTGCTCGAGAGTAGCTGAGGAAGAGGGTTTTGATTACAGAGAGATGTATGTGGATAGCGCTGCCATGAGGATAGCGATGGATAGACCTTTCGATGTCATAATAACGACCAATATGTTCGGAGACATACTATCGGACCTAGCTGCCGCATTCATAGGGGGACTGGGCATGTACCCGAGCGCTAATATAGGGGAGAGTAGGGCTATATTCGAGCCCGTCCATGGGACAGCTCCTGAAATAGCTGGGAAGAACATAGCGAATCCAATGGCAACTATACTCTCCGCCGCTATGATGATGGGATGGCTTGGTCATGAGGGGGGATCTAAGCTCATAGAGGAAGCCGTTAGGAGGGCTTGCGAATTGGGTTACACGACTCCGGATGTGGGGGGCAGCATGAGGACTAAGGAAGTTGGCCTTAAGATCTCAGAGATCATGAGGGAAATCGGTGAATCGATTAATTTTTGAGCTCATAACGCGGCCACCCTTCCTAAATATTTTTAATTGTTTCCGGGTGATGAATAGCTAAATTATTTAAGGAGTGCGTCAAGATTCCTTATGAGACTGTTGAGCTTCAAGCACAGGGGCTCGCTGGATTACGGAGTTATTATAGATGATGAAGTGATACCGTCGAGCGAGCTGTCGATGAAAATTGGGAAGAAGCTGCCTCCGACTCTGGAGGAGCTCATAAGACTTCCGGTAATAGATGAGGTGATAAGCCTCCCGGATAGGCCATTCGGGAGGACAATAAAGGTGGAGGAAGTTGAGATCCTGAGGCCGATATCGAATCCTCCGAAGATAATTTGCTTGGGGAGGAATTACGTCGAGCACGCTGCTGAGACCGGTAGCAGCCCTCCGGAGGAGCCGATAATATTCATGAAGCCCAGGACGGCGCTCAACGATCCCTTCTCCGATGTCATAGTGCCCGATGATTACACGAAGGAAGTCGATTACGAGGGGGAGATAGCATTCGTGATGAAGAGAGGCGGAAGGAGGCTTAGCGGCCGTGAGGCTAAGGCTTCGATACTCGGGTACATGGCTTTCGATGACGTCACAGCTAGAGATATACAGAGGAGAGATAAGCAGTGGGTGAGAGGGAAGAGTATAGATGGATTCGCCCCAATCGGACCTTGGATAGATGTAAGTGCGGATTTCGATGAGCTTGAGATACTAACTTTCGTCAACGGTGAGCTGAGGCAAAGAGCGAGCTCTGGGGAGATGATATTCAAGCCGTGGGAGATAATAGAGATATTGAGTAAGGGGATGACCATAGAGCCCTGCGACATAGTGGCTACGGGCACTCCATCTGGTGTAGGCGGCTTCTCGAACCCTCCGAGGCTCTTGAATCACGGCGATATCGTGGAAGTGGAGGTCAAAGGGGTCGGCAGGATCAGGAACAGGATAGTGTTTGAGAGCAAGCTTTAATCTATGCTGAGCCCCAAGATCCCTCTAGCTGCTATACCTATGATATATGAGAGAGCTGCCACGCCTAGGCTTATAGATAGCATCTCCAGGGCGGATCTCACTATGCTCCTCTCCCTTATGACCGCTAAGTATACTGAGAAGAATATCACCATTAATGAGGCGGAGGATAGCATCGATAGGAGGGCTGAGAATATATCTTCCATCAGGAGGAACGGCAGGACCAAGAATATCACGACGGCGATGTAAGTTATCCCCGTATAGAATGCCCCCCTCAAGGGATTGCCCCTCAACTCCGACTTCCTCGATAGGTACTCTGAAGCAGACATGGAGAGGCTAGCTGCTATTCCCGTGATGAGGCCCGCAGCCGCTATGTACTTCGAGCTCTGAAGAGCGATGGAGAATCCTGCTAATGAACCTGTAAGCTCAACTAGAGCATCACTTAGCCCTAGTATCATCGATCCTATGTATTCCACCCTCTCCTCCTTTATCATACTGGCTAACTTCTCCTCGTGCTCTAGCTCGTCATCTATTATCCCCTTGAACTCCTGAGATATCCCGAGGAGTTCTTCATACCCTTCCTGAGCCCTCTCCTCGGATCTCTCCATCAGCTTAACTACGAAGGTGAGCCCAAAGATCCTCGATAAAGCGTAATAGAGGAAGATCTTCACTCTATCGGGTTTTATATCCCTCCCAGTGAATCTCCTTATGATCTCGTAGTGCCTCAGCTCATCTTCAGCTATCTTCCTGATTAACTCCCGATTCTCCCCACTCAGCCTCTCCGATATCTTCATATAAGTGTGGTAAGAGTTTATCTCATCCCTCTGGAAGTCCAGCAGATCCACAAGCTAGCTGAACCCAGGGAAAATAAAAAATTTGAATTTGAATTTCGGATCACTCCCTCGATATGATCGCGCCTAATGCACCTATTAAGGCACCAAGCCCCGCCAAAGCTGTCCCTATACCGGCAGGGAGCACGAAATTAACTAGCCACAAGTGTATCTGTTGAGTCGGTATCTGCTGGCCCGGGTTGTGGACTGGATATACGTGCATCATCCAGCCAGCATAGTAGCCAGCGTAGATCAGGGAGAAAGTCGCGAGGAATACCCCTATAGTGTATATAATGAATGAGATCGTGCCCACTATCGACTCCCTCTCCCCGTATAAAGAGGAGAAGTAGAGACTGCCCAATGGCCCCGCTATGAGGTACATGAGGTAGCCCATCGTGTACCACATACCGGCGCTTCCCCCAGATATTATCCTGGGGATCTCGAGGGGCTCATATGCTATTAGGAGCGTTAATAAGGCTGCTATAATTGCGTGAATTATCGAAGCATATCTGAACAACGTTCCCGGGGTCATAGGACCACAATTCTCATTCTATAACTATAGTTATAAAGCATGATGATCGATCGTTCAGATCTTTCCATGTAGGTTCGGGAGATGCCATGGAAAAGCTTAAATGAGTCCTTCGCTCATCAACAGGATAATATTCACAAAGCCGCGTTGAGAGGATTAGGGGGTGCGAATGGGCACCGTGATGCCTAGAGCTCAGTTGGTCAGGAACGCGCTCACCGATATATTGGGAGCTACTCCAGCGGAGGTGTTGGGGAAGACCTGCTCCATCTTCATGAGGGTAGTTGAGTCCTCTCAGGAAGGGGACATCATGCTCTACCTCTTCGGATTGAGGCTGGGAGAGAAGCTGGGGAAGGAGTTAGGGGAAGTAGCTCAGGAAGATTCATGGAGCACGCTATCAGAGATCTTCACCTTTCTGGGATTAGCTGGAGGCATTGAGATCCTCACTGAGAGGCCCAGAAGCGTGCTAATATGCGTAAAACCCCCCGGGGACCCAGAGAAGAGGGTCAGCTGCAGCTTGGCTAGGGGAATAGTACTGGGCTTCACCTCCATGATCTCCGGTGATCAGCTCTATGTCAAGGAGCGGGGCCCCTGCCCGGGTGAGAGGGGATGCCTCCTGGAGTTGACCAAGACTTCGGAGGATGTCCTCATGAACCCGATCAGGAGGGCCATAGTGGAGTACCTGAGGGTCAATCAAGGGGCCCATATGAGGCAGATCTCGAGGGACCTAGGTATAAGCTTAGGATCCCTCAGATG
>Ga0209225_1000402_pt1 | contig 51491 bp, 47 predicted proteins | sample WasSprMetagenome_FD_184732 | JGI IMG/M metagenome (GOLD analysis project Ga0209225, IMG submission 184732) | Sulfidic aquatic microbial communities from Washburn Spring, Yellowstone National Park, USA - WS (SPAdes) (version 3) | ecosystem: Environmental > Aquatic > Thermal springs > Hot (42-90C)... | reverse complement strand
TCTTTTGGAGTTTGACGAAGCATTGGCTGCAGCGCCTCAAAACGTTGCCTTCTGGCGTTTTTATCTCCCATTCAACCGCCAATTGTCCGCAAAGTTCACACGGCTCAGCCGGCTTAACATGCCTATACACGTAAACTTGTCGGGGAATCGGCAGTTTTCCGTTTAGACGATTTTTTGAAACGTTTTCGTTTAAAGAAGCTTTGGAATCGTTTAGATTAGGATTGGAAATCGGCGGCTGGGGGGATAAAGAAGAGAGTGTGGTGTCGGCTCTGTTCACTTCTGGACGACTGTCCGTTTTTGAAGACGTTGAAACAGCATTGTTATCTCCGATAGCGTTGGTGTTTGTTTCGCCCTTGGATGGAGGAACACTCTCTCCTGCTTCCCGCGGAAGTTGGATTTCCAATCTTGAACCAAGCCATTCCTGAGCTTCTTTCAGCATTTTCTCCATCAAAGAATCGTCCATTTGAGAAATAGCCGATAATCCAACGAGATTGTTTTCAATTTCCTCAACATCGTAAAGCAAAGTGTAGGTTTTAGGCTTCTTCTGGTCGCTGCTGCAGTACCCGCTTGCCTCCAGAAAATTGAGCAGGTCGCGGACGGTTTTCTCAGCTTTACCCATTTTAACCGCAATTTGCTCGCGCACCTTCTTATCTACCAAGCTGCCTTTCGCCACACCCAACTCCTTCAAAACTTCAAGCAGCGGAGCAACGCGGTCGTCAATCCGCCCCAACATCCGCTTCAAAGGCTTTTCAATGAGCTTCAAAGCTTCAACGACAACTTGAGGCGTGGCAATGTAAACGTCTGGTTTAACCTTTTGAAGGCGCTTCAAGTTGAGCATCGCGTAAAGTTCAACGAAGCTGAAAATTTTATCAATGTCCCCGCGAACCCGCAAAACCTTGCTGCCGACAACATCCGCAATTGTCTCTCTGAACGGGATAACTATTTTGGCGGGTTGAAGCTGCTCCGTGAACCTTTTAAGCACCAGCCTGCTGAAATCGTAATCCGTGATTTTACGCAACCCAAGCTTGCATTCGTCTCGTTGCTTACCTATCCAAGCCTTCCACTTTTTCACGCGTTCCGTCTGCTGTTCGCTTTCGTCAACGTTGAAAAGCCACGCTCTACGCTCAAATTGGCTGTCCAAAATAAGCCGTGTAGTTGTGCTTACAGTTGTCATGGCTGGAATACGCTTCTGTTCCGTCCGAAAACGTCCATCCTCATCTCGAACAACATACTCCACAATGAAGCCTTTATCATCCGCGCTTAGGAACTTAACAGTCGCTACGCCTTGCTTATCCATGTCCATGCTTCCAAGCTCTTTAATGTAAAGCACTTCATAGCCTTCCAAGTCGCTGTATTCAAGCGCGTGCTCCGTGAACCTTCCAACCGTCTTCGTTTTAAACAAACCCGTCAACGTTGAGGCAAGGGTTGTTTTCCCACCGCCCTCCGTCCCCTTCAGCAAAACAATCGCTTTCTTATCCACTTCCTTCGTTTTGGAGCCGCAAAGCAAAACATAAACAGCTTGTTTGTTCTCGTCTTCGCCTACAACTACAACGTCTAAATGAGGCTTCAAAGCTTCAAGCTGGTTTTCCGCTTCAACGATTTTCTGAACTTCCTCGTTTATGCGAGCCTCGGTTTCAGCATCTAAAGCAATTTCCTCGTCTCCGCCTTCAACTTCTCCATCACCCGCATCGTCTTCTCTGTCATCCCCACTCTCTTCTGCATGTTCTCCTATGCTGTGAGCTTTGAAAACAAAGTTTGCGATTTTCCGTTCAACCTCTTCACGGCTAACCTTCGTTAAAGCCGCAATTTGAACTTTGTTTTTCTCCGTGTTCAATAAATAGAGCTTGGTGGAGAAAACAGGCTCCCCACTCGCATCGTAGAGGAAAACATCTTTGCCGACCAAGCCAAGCCTGAAACTGCCAATATAGTAGTCTCTGGATTCCTTTCCGCCTGCTTCAAACTCCCCTCTGTGTTCTGCAACATATCGCCGCGCCTTTTGAATCGTTAGCAACCTGTAGCTTTCAGGCTTCTCTTGCCACTTGCCTATGGCTGCACCATCCATAACGCGCATTATATCCATGTCCGAAAAACCATAAAACACAAGCTTGCAGACAAGCGCCTCTTCCGCCTCACTTCGGCTCTTATAGCCGTATTTTTGCCAATTGCCATTATACAAATCCTTGAGCTTCTCGTCTTTAACCAACAATTCCTCAAACTTTGGCGGCTGCTTCCCCTCGCTTTGAACCACAAGCTTGGCAATCGGCTCGTTTAGAATTGCTTCAAGCAGCTTGCGGTTCCTTCGCCTCGCCTCTTCCACCATCCCCAAAGCGGCTTCGAAGCCGTCCTTGAAAATTTCCTTGTCCCAACTTGTCTGTAAAGGCGCGTCTGGAATCTTCAAGTTCAAAGAGCCGATAACAGTTGTTACCCTTCTGATGTCATAGGTGTGGTCTATTTCAACGCCAACGTGAGAGGCTAGTTTTCTCGCGAACGCCTTAACCTTCTCGTTGACTTCCTCGCGGAATCTCTCGCCAACCAACTCAAACCGCGGAAGTGGAAAATGAAGGTGGAAGCCGTTGCCTGAACACGCTAAGAACCCGACAGCTTCAAATGTTGCCTCAATATGCTCCTTAAGTTTTGCGGCTTGTCTTAAAGCCTCTTCAAGCTCCTCTTTCGTTGCGGGTTTAGTCTTGTCATTCCGTTTTGAGTCAACTTCAAGCCAAAAATCACAAAGCGCACAAACGCCTTTGATCGTGTCATCGCCAAACTCTTTATCGTTCAAGCTTACCCAACAAGTGAAACCCTTCGCATTCTGCTGTTCAACCCATGACAAAACCTCTTCCTTGGCTAGCCAAGCATTAACAACCTCACCTGAACTGTGGTTTTTAGCTGTTAAATGGTAACGTTGCCTGTCGCCTAAAACAGCCAAATGAAATAGTGCATGTTCAGAGTTCAAAGATTGTCCCACCAATGCTTGGCTATTCCTTTTTAGTGCAGTTTTTCTTTGTTTGTCTCAAATTCAAGGAGCTCATGGTGTTAACCATCAGATTGCTTCAATAGGTCTATAATCCGCGTTAGGTCGAAGTGTATTTTTTCAAGCGCCTTTGCGATTTTAATCAGAGCAAAACGCGCTTGCTCATCCGAAGGCAACATCAGAATCTCTGTTTCCACGTCTTCCACGTCATTCATTTGTTTCGCCTCTTTAAACTTGGCTTTGAAACGTCAATTAAATTGACAATGCCTTTGCAACGGTGGCAGCAGATGGTCAAATGCAAATGCGGATGGTCAACCGTTTTTTCGGGGAACTCAAACATCAACGGAGCCATGTATGTTTGCGCTTCGTAGTAGGCGCCGCACTTCGCGCAACGTCCGTGAAGCGCAACTAATTTATACCTGCGTCCGTCTATGGTAATTTGTCCCCCCATTTTTCCCCCATCTCCGTGTTAAGTCTTACCCTCATGGACGGTTTTGGATAGCACATTTAACTCTTGGAGAACCCTAGTCACCGCATATTTGTAGAAGGCACTCCTATTCAGCCCCAGTTTTTCCCTTGTGTTTTCTATGATGTTGTCAAGTTCTGTCGGCACCCAAACCACGCGTCTTACCCCGTTTTCTTTTTCCAGTTTACCCCACTCCTTTGTTTTACGTGTAAATCAGTTAATAAAAGTGTAGCACAAAGTTTATAAGCTTTACTTGTAAATATAGATTTACAGGTGTTTAAGCTTGAATTCGCAAAACAAGCTTGCCACAGCCTCAGAAAATAAAGTGCTAAAAGCGCTTATGCAAAAAACCCCACAAACATGGAGCGAGCTAAAAGAAGCCACAAAAATAAGCAGCCGAACACTACGCAAGGCTTTGCTTCGCCTTGAAAACCAAGGTAAAGTTTTCCGCCAAATCGCGACAGGAAAGAAGTATCCGCCTCCTGTTTTATACGGGTTAACAGAGGTAGGCAAAAAATCGTTGGCACCCCTAATTTTCTCCGCTAAAACATGGAATTATATCTTAGGTTGGGAATACAAATGGAAAAAGGCAGAATTAAACATGAACCAGTTGAAAATTCCATTGAAAAACGTTTGCGCGCGCGCGCTAAGCGTAGAAGAGCGTTTACAGATTATGGCAAAAAGGTTCTTTGCAGTAAAGCTTTTTGGTTTGCTTAAAACTTTGGAGACAGGCGATAACTCTTGGTTCGAGCTGGTGTCGGAGGGGCTCCCGGTCACTCCTGACCTATTAGTTCAACTAAACATCCCACTTAAAGCACTAGATCAGACAAAGGAAGGCGAGGTTATTGCAAGAGCGGAAGTAAAAATTCTGGAACAGGAACCGCTTATTTTTAAAGAAGATTGGAGATGCTATTTAGACAACGAAGCTGTCACCCGCCTAAAAAATGTTCTCTCCCATGCTTTTCCAAAGGAATACGAAGAACTGCAAAAACTATATAATGAATGCATCGAAACAACATGACTTCTTAGAGTCTTTCAAGGTGTTTTAAAATAAGCTGTCAATCAATCCGCAAGGTATTTTTAAAAAGCTTGTCATGTTCCTTTAAAATTTATATTGGTGTATGCACTTTGGTGTAACTTGGTGTAAATTGATTATGGCAAGAAAGGTTAGGTTAAGCATAGCCTTAGACATGGAAGACTACCAATATGTCAAACAGCTTGCACAAAGCAAAGGCTTAAGCCTATGCGATGTTATCCGTTTAGGCACAAAAGATTGGATTAATCAACGGAAAGCCGCAAAAACAAGCCGAAACCAACAACAAAGCTGAAAACACGCCCCATTAAACAAAGCTGGTTACCCGGTTAATTACTTACTCCTTTCCATCACACCACAATATAAGACGCATGTCGCCATGTTATTTACTATTCATTTATTTACGTTCTTTTCCTACTCCTAATAGGCATTTTAAAAGTCAAGTAATCAAGATTTATGGACTTTCATGATGGATTTCCTTTTATGCAATAAAAGGCAACAGAACACTGTCTTTCCCCTTTAACATGTTCAAAACACACGCGTTATATTAATTGAAATATATGGAAACGCGCATATATAGCGGCAACAAGTTTAATGCTTTTTGAATCTTTCATTCCAAGGCAAAGGCTTGGAGGCACCAAGCCGCTTGAAACCGTTAAAGCCAAGCTGTCCCTAACCAAATCTCTGAAAACGTTTTCAAAGAGGTTGACAACTTCCGAAGCCGGCTTGTCTGTCTCCAGGCGGTAAACGTCAAAATTGCCAACCCGCCCTTCAAACTCAACCTTCAACCTGCATCACCTCCCTTTCAATAATGTCGGCTGCATAACGCTTCAAGTAGTTAAAGCCCGTCTGAAAGCTTTCCAAGTCAAGGCGTCTTTGAACCCTGAAAGCGCCTATGAGGCTTGGATCCCGCTTAACAACTTCAGCTGCAACGGTTTCCCGGAAAAGGTGAGGCCAAACCATGGTGCTTAAGCCGCGGACAATGTTGAAGATCTGCCTTCCAGTCAAATGTTTGTCAGGGTAAATGATTAAACCCTCTCCGAACAGGCTTTTAACGCTTGGAAAAACAAACTTGGGCTTCGGTTCAAGCCCGTCCAGGAAGGCAAGGTAATCCAGTATCGGCTTAACATATGGATCTGAAAGCGGAACTGCTTTAACGCTTTCCGCCTGTTTCCCCCGCCTTTGGACAGGCGCGTTTGAAATGTCGAAGCCGCATTGCCTGCAAAACTTTGCGTTTTTAACGTTTTTAGCCCCGCATTCAACGCAAACCTTGAAGCTTCGCTTTTTCTTTTCAAGCCTGAACGTGATGTTGAGGAAGCCGTTTTCCACTTTGAAGTCGCCAAGCTGCAGCTGTGCAACTTCTCCCCGCCTTTTGCCTGTAAGCCTCAAAATACACAGCAAGGCCTTAGCGCGAAGCTTGAAAAACTCAGGCTTCAACTCTTCGGCTTTGGCAAGCATTTCGCGGAACTCCTCTTCAGACACCACAGTTTTACGTTCTCTTCTTTCCTTCAATCCTCTAACAAAAGTCACGCCTTATCCCGCCTTTTATAAATGATAACTCTAAACGGTTCTTCCTTCATGTTTTCCTTAAGCTTTTCAAGCAGCTCCTCAAGCGTTTCAGCTTGAACCTCATCCCACAAATCGGGATGCACAAAGTTATACAATACACACGCACGCCACTTCATTGGAACACCCGCCTTTTCCAGGCTTCCGCTTCCAGCTCCAGAAGCTTAAACTCAACAATCATGAGGATAAGCCATCCAATGACAATCCAAGCCGCCACATTGTAACGTTTGAACTGGAACACCATAAAATTGAATATGACGCCCATAGAAATAGTGCTTATTAAAAACCAATCATGGAAGCCGAAAAATTTTCCCATTTATTTTTTCACCTCTGAAACCGTTAGCCAGTTGCCTCTTACAAAATGGAAGCCGTCTTCATTTTTCAAAACTAGAAGGCTTGGCTTATGTTCATCATCCATGTCTTTTTGAAGCTGATAGCGAATTAGGATGCCTTCAACCTCTAAGCCTTCCGAAATCTTCACGTGCACCCTTTTGCCTAGAAAGGCGTGGATTAAAGGCAAACCGCTGTTTTCAGCTTCATGAAGCCTCTGGTATCGCTCCATCCTCAAACACATCAGGCTTCACCTTTCCTTCTACGCTTAAGCAGAACCTCAAGTTTCTCACGTGCATACATTCCTATTATGAAGCTACAAACGCATAAAACAGCCATGTAGGCTTCCTCATTCACCTCTCGTCCATCCCCCCTTCTCTTCTCTGTGGGAAAGGCGGATGAAAGTGTAACAAATCACTAAAACGCATACAGTCAAAGCGATAACCGTGAAGTTTGAAGCAAACCAGTTCACGAAATCCTTCAAAGGCTTAGGAGTTATGCCTGCAAGTTCGCCCAGAGCATATAGAATGGAGAAAACAAAGACGGAAAACACAAGCTTTTCAACAATCCACTTTAACAAGCCCATTTAAACATGCTCCTCGTATAAACTAATGCGGTTTTGTTTAAACATCTTTGAATGAGAATAGCAACAACAAAATACAAAAAGGTTTTCCAGCATAGAAAAAGAGGGGATTTGCGGGAGATTTCTCCACTCTGCTGTGGGTTCAAATCCCAGCTACCCCACCATCCCATCCATCTGTTTTATGATGATGAAAGGACAGGCATAGGAGACTTTGTGGATGTTTGGTTCATTGCGTTCAAGACCATCGTTTCCATAGTGTTTTTGATGCTATTAGGCCTGCGAGGAGTGGGATTAATGGAACGAGAGGCACGCATGTATTCAAATTATATACGGTTATAAAATTCAGGTTTTTCTAAAAATGAAAACTCTAAGTTTACAAACTGAATATTTGTCGTGAAAAATTTATTAATTGCTGACTACGATTCTAAAACTCTAAAGGAGGTTAAATGTTTGGCTGAAAAGTTGAGAAAGGCAGCGGTTATAGGCGCCGGCACAATGGGACATGGAATAACACAGCTTTTGGCAATGAATGGTTTAGAGGTTACAATGGTGGATGTTAGTGATGATTTCCTCCAAAAAGGTCTAGAGAAAATCAAGTGGAGCTTAGAAAAGTTTGTGGAGAAGAGGCGAATACGACAGGAGGACGCTCAGGCTGCCATTGCCAGAATACATACGTCAACAAGTTATGAGCAGGCGGCAAAAGATATAGACATCGCCATTGAGGCAGTTCCGGAAAACATGGAATTGAAAAAGCAGGTGTTCGCTAAACTTGATAGTTTTGCACCACCTCACGCAATACTAGCGTCCAACACTTCGACTCTAAGCATAACTGAAATGGGAAACGCCACAAAACGCCCAGACAAAGTCGCTGGAATGCATTTTTTCAATCCGCCACAGCTAATGGCCTTGGTAGAGGTAATCAAGGGAGATAAAACAAGTCAAGAGACAATAAACACGCTCATGGAATTAGCTAGAAAACTTGGAAAAACACCAGTATATGTTAAAAAGGACGTGCGTGGCTTCATAGTCAACAGAGTACTTGGCGCAGTTTTCAATGAGGCTTTCTGGACTCTTCATAGAGGGGAGGCAACAAAAGAAGGAATCGATGCTTCAGTAAAATACAGCGGCGGTTTCCCAATGGGCTGGTTTGAATTGGCCGACTATGTCGGGTTAGATATTGCATACGAAGTTGGAAAAATCCTGTACGAGGCATATGGAGAACGCTTCAAACCATGCCCAGATGTTATTGAACCATTAATAAAGGAGAAGAAGTTTGGGCAGAAAACCGGTGTAGGCTTTTATGACTGGACTAAGGGGCGACCAAGGATACCCTTTAACCTTATGGGAGAGTACGACGTTGACAGATCTTGGGCTGTTGCCGCAAACGAAGCTGCATGGTTAGTATACGATGATGCTGCAAGTCCAGCAGATATAGACACTGGAATGAAGCTTGGCACAGGATGGCCTTCAGGTCCATGCGAGTACGCAGACAGAGTAGGGTTGGATGTCATCCTCAACAAACTTAAGGAGTTATACGCCAAATACAACATGGAAATGTACAAGCCTTGTCCGCTGCTGGAGGAATATGTAAGTAAAGGTTGGTTGGGCAAAAAGACTGGAAGGGGGTTTTACTAGATGAAGTTTGAATTGACAGAAGAGCAAATAGGGATAAAGAACGCTGTTAGAGAGTTCTGCGAAAAAGAGTTCAAGCCTGAACTGGCTCTTGAGCTAGATCGCAAAGAAGAGTTTCCAATGGAGCTTTACAAGAAAGCTGCAAAGTTGGGCTTTACAAGCATGGCCTTCCCGCAAGAGTATGGTGGACAAGGCTATGGCCTTCTCGAAACATGCTTGGTTATAGAGGAAATGTGCAGGGCAGATTCATCGCTGGGCGTTGCCATTATGAGTGGAACATTTGGCAGCGAATTCATTCTCGCCCATGGTACCCCAGAGCAGAAAGAGAAGTACCTACCTCCAATTTGCAGAGGCGATTACATTTCAGCAGCAGCATTTACAGAACCCAACATCAGTGGTAGCGATATAACTCGCATGGAAACTACTGCAACAAAGTATGGGAATGAATGGTGGATAAACGGTACAAAAACTTTCATAACAAATGCTACTACAGCAGACTTCATAGTGGTTTTGACCCAGACAGACACAAAGGTTAGGCCTACATATAGAGGTGAGACATTATTCGTTGTTGATAAAGGAACACCAGGACTGGAGACGACAAAACTCCATAACAAGATGGGCATAAGATGTTCTGTAACAGGTGAAGTGAAGTTCGACAACGTTAAGGTTACAGATTGGAATATCGTAGGCGAGCTTAACAAGGGCTTTTATCACTCGATGGAATTTTTCGACAAGACGAGGGTTGGTGTGGCGGCTCAGGCAGTTGGCATGGCTCAGGGTGCCTGGGAAATAGCTTTTAAATACGCGAAACAGAGAGAAGCCTTCGGTCAGCCCATAATACAGCATGAGGCAATAGGATGCACATTGGCCGAGCTTGCAACAAAAATTGAAGCAGCAAGGCTTTTAACATATAAGGCTGCTTGGCTTGTGGATGTGGGAAAGATGGATCCGATGGCAACAGCTATGGCTAAACAATATGCTAGCCGTGTAGCAATGGAAGTAACAGATTTCGCCATCCAAACTCTTGGTGGATACGGCTACTTAGGCGAATATCGCGTTGAAAGATATCACAGAGACGCAAAAATAACGGAAATTTATGAAGGAACAAGCGAGATTCAAAAACTAACAGTCCTAAAGTATCTTCTGAGAAAGTTTTAAATCCAATGCCCAAAATATTAAGGTCTTCAAAATTGGATGTGAAAACATGAGTAAGGCGTATGAAACCCTCAAAATAGAAAGGGAGGATCGCATACTCTGGATAATTCTTAACAGGCCCCATAGACTTAACGCTCTCAACGATATTCTCATGCAAGAACTTGCAGATGCATTAGACACAGCGGAAAGGGATCCATCAATAAGATGCATTATAATAACCGGAGAAGGGGACAGGGCCTTTAGCGCCGGAGCAGATGTAACGGCTTTCCCGAAAGCAACGCCAGTTACGGCTGAAGAGTTCTCTAGACTTGGGCAAAGCGTCTTCAGTAAAATTGAACAACTTTCAAAACCAGTTATCGCAGCCATCAATGGATTTGCTTTAGGCGGAGGGTTAGAACTTGCCCTAGCATGCGACTTCAGAATAGCTGCTGAACATGCTGAACTTGGAAGTCCGGAAATAAATTTGGGACTTATACCTGGATGGGGTGGCACCCAGAGGCTAGTCAGGGTTGTAGGCCTAGCAAAAGCAAAAGAATTGGTCATGCTTGGAAACAGAATTAAGGCTGACGAGGCATTAAAAATAGGCTTGGTTAACAAGGTTGTCAGTTTTGACAAGCTAAAGGATGAAGCACGAGACCTTGCCAAAAAGCTAAGCGAGGGTCCGCCCATAGCACTTAAGTACGCTAAATACGCCGTGAACTTTGGAACACAGGTACCTCTTGAAGTTGGACTGCGTCTGGAAGCCGCATACATGGGATTAACTTTCTCCACTGAAGACCTGATGGAAGGCGTAGAAGCCTTCCTATCAAGACGAAAGGCAGAGTTCAAGGGAAAGTAAAAACCAATCCCCCTTTTATTTCATGCTCTCGATTTTTAAATTTTGATGTGGGGAGGTTACTATGCGAAGGGTGGCAGTAATAGGTGTTGGCAACAGCAAGTTTGGTAACAGGAACGATGTGAATGTTCAAGAGCTTGCATTTGAAGCGGTCAAGCAGTCTATCGAGGATGCAGGTATATCTCCAAAAGATATTGAATTTGTGGCCTTTGGATCTGCAGGAGCTGGAGCTTGGTATGAGGAAGCACTTCCGGCGGTTACTATATCTGAATACTGCGGCCTTACGGGTGCAGGACTGATTCGATGCGAAGCTGCATGCGCAAGTGGCAGCGCAGCCTTTTTCGCGGCCTACTCGGCCATCGCCAGCGGCCATGCTGAAATTACAGCCGCGATAGGCGTTGAAAAAATGAGGCAAATTGACACTCCCACAGCTATGGAGTTCATTGGGAGGAGCGGTTACTACTTGTGGGAGTTTCATAATTTTGGGCTAACATTTCCAGCGTACTATGCCTTGCACGCCACAGCCCATATGGCCAAGTATGGAACAACAGAGGAAGATTTAGCGTTGGTCGCTGTTAAGAATCATAAATACGCATCGATGAATCCCGTTGCCCATTTCCAAAATAAAATAACGGTTGATGATGCCCTTTCATCCATGGTTATAGCGTGGCCTCTTAAACTATATGATTGTTGTCCAATAACAGATGGGGCAGCCTCTGTCATCCTTGCCTCGGAAGAGAAGGTAAAGGAATTAAAAATTGATACTCCAGTATGGGTTGCCGGTGTAGGGTACTCTTCAGGAACGGCAAATCTGAGCAAGAGGTTAGATTACGTTGGATTGGAGGCTGCTGTACACGCAGCTAGGATGGCATATAAAATGGCAAAAATAACTCCTGATCAGGTTGACTTTGCGAATGTTCACGACTGTTTCACAATCGCCGAAATAATGGCTTATGAAGATTTGGGATTCTGTAAAAAAGGTGAAGGTGCAAAGCTTATTCGTGAAGGGCAAACGGAGATAGGTGGTAAAATCCCAGTGAATGTTGATGGAGGCTTAAAAGCTAAAGGGCACCCTATAGGTGCAACTGGTTGCTCAATGATATATGAGCTGACGAAACAGCTAAGGGAGGAAGCCGTAGAAAGAAGTAGACAGGTTCCATTGAAAAACTACATTGGGCTTGCCCATAATGTTGGCGGAACAGGACATTACTGTTACGTAACAATTTTGAGGAGATGAAACATATGTCAGCCATGCCCACTATAAGATCGAGGGAAATGAAAATTGCACATGAGATACCAATAAGCAAAACCTTGCCTTTTTGGGAAGGATTAAAACAAGGAAAAATACTGGCAACGAAATGTAAAAAATGCGGCAAAATTCACTTCCCTCCAGCAGCTGATTGTTCAGAATGTCTATCATCCGACATAGAGTGGGTTGAGCTCAGCAACGAGGCAACTATCGAAACTTTCACACATGTTATTGTTAGACCAGCGACATTCCAACAGGAGAAACCTTACACGGTAGCCATCGGTAGACTAAAAGAGGGAGTGCGGGTGCTTGCATGGCTCACAAACTTTAAACCATCAGAAATCAAAGTAGGTATGAAAGCAAAACTTGTAGCTAAACAGACCCCTCAAGGGCAACTGACATACGAGTTCACGAGACCTGAGTAAAGTATTTTGCGTTACATTACCACTTTTTCTGTTTATAATTATCAACCTTCGGATAGTCATATCTTTATTCAATCAGAGTTCCTGTCTAAGTAATGGAGGTGTTAAGGTGCCAATCAAAACAGGGAAGGATTATATAGAAAGCCTTCACAATAGAAAAGTAAAGGTTTACCTTTTCGGAGAAGAAATATCAAACCCGGTGGAGCATCCAATTATTAGGCCATCGGTGAACGCTGCAGCGATGACTTATGACATTGCTCACGATCCAAATTATCACGACCTGGCTACGGCAAGATCCCATATAACCGGAGAAAAGATAAACAGATTTAACCATATACACCAGAGCACTGAGGACCTGATTAAAAAAGTTAAGCTTTTAAGGGTTTTAGGTCAAAAAACAGGGACGTGCTTTCAAAGATGCGTCGGATGGGATGCTATAAACACCCTTTCAAGTATAACATATGAGATTGATCAAAAGTTTGGAAAACAATACTATGAAAGGTTCATGAATTTCTTGAGATACGTCCAAGAAAATGATCTATTCTGCTGTGGGGCAATGACCGACCCGAAAGGAGACCGCAGCCTTTCACCAGGCCTACAACCAGACCCGGATCTATATCTAAGAATAGTTGAAAAAAGGGAGGATGGCATAGTTGTAAGAGGCGCAAAGGTTCATATTACCGGCGCTGTTAACAGTCACGAAATCATTGTAATGCCAACGAGAGCAATGACTGAGAAGGACAAAAGTTATGCCGTATCCTTTGCTGTTCCAAGCGACACGGAGGGAATAATATATGTTTACGGAAGGCAATCATGCGACACTAGAAAACTTGAGGAGGGAAAAATGGATTTAGGAAACGTAAAATATAGCGGACAAGAAGCCATGATAATTTTCGACGATGTCTTCGTTCCATGGGAAAGAGTTTTCATGGCTGAGGAATACGAGTTCACAGCAGCCCTCGTTGAAAGGTTTGCAGCGTATCACAGGCAAAGTTACGGTGGATGCAAGGCAGGCGTTGGGGACGTCCTTATTGGCGCGGCAGCTCTAATAGCTGAGTATAACGGTGTTGAAAAATCATCCCATATAAGGGACAAACTGGTCGAAATGAACCACTTAAATGAAACAATATACGCTTGCGGAGTAGCATGTTCAGCGGAGGGGTATAAAATGCCCTCAGGAACATACCAAGTCAATATACTTTTGGCGAATGTATGTAAACTTAATGTCACCAGATTTCCTTACGAAATAGCGAGGTTAGCTGAAGACATTGCGGGTGGATTAATAGCAACAGCTCCTTCGGAGAAAGACTTAAGACACCCTAAAATTGGGAAATATTTACAAAAATACCTTAAAGGCGTTGAGAAGGTTCCAACAGAACACAGATTAAGAATTTTCAGACTAATAGAGAACCTATGTATGGGTTTAGGCTCGGTAGGGTACCGGACTGAATCCATGCACGGGGCTGGCTCTCCTCAAGCGCAGAGAATCATGATAGAGAGAATCGTAGACGTGACCCATAAGAAAAAACTCGCTAAGGTTCTCGCCGGAATAGAGGAAACGACATAAAATACTTTCACTCTCTTGCTTGCACATTGTACTTTCCATATTTCCATAGGCATCCAAATGCTTTGACGCATCTTTCTATCGAGGAATACACCGGAATCCCTTCCTCCTCAAGTTGCGTGGACCATGAGTCAACAGTCTCTTTATATCCCAAAAGATAGGCTAAAATTGGTTTATGTTCAGTGTTTACTTCTTTTAAGTATGTTGCCGCCCTCTTAATCTCGAAATATGGGATTAGCCTTGGGACGGCTACAAAAATCAGGATTACTCCATCAACATTTTTATCATTTAACGCAGCTTCAACAGCCATTTTTATGCTCTCCTCTGGTCCCACAGTTTCAAATAACGGCTCTATATCTATTGGATTATTAACAGTAGCCCAAGCGGGCATTTTTTCCTTTATTTTATCCAAGGTTTTGCTGGAAAGTGAAGCGAGTTCTAGGCCATATTCCGCACATTTGTCTGCAGCTATTACGCCTCCGCCTCCTGTGACTGTAACTATCGCAACCTTATTTCCCTTAGGCAATGGTTGCAGAGCAAAAGCCTTAGTCACGTCTAACAATTCATCCAAATCTCCTCCCACGCGTATAACGCCCGCTTGTTTGCAAACTGCATCGAAAATTTCGTCTTTTACGGCGAGGGAGCCAGTATGGGATAGTGAAGCCTTAACACCTGCAGGGCTTCTGCCGGATTTAAGTACTATTATAGGTTTGATTTTTGATACTTTTTTGAACGTTTCGAAAAGTCTTCTTCCATCCTTAACACCCTCCATGTATATGGCAACGACCTCGGTTTCTTCGTCGTCTGCAAGGTATTCAAGAACCTCTGCATCGTCTACGTCACACTTATTCCCTAGTCCTACAATCTTGCTTACGCCGAAGGGCTGCTTAGATATTATCCACCAAAACGCGGCTGCAGCAAAGAGACCCGTCTGAGCTATAAAAGCAACATTTCCCCTTTTGAATCGTGGCAGAGGCACAAAAGATGTTGTGAAATTGTTTGTAGCATTTAGTATACCAGTTGTATTCGGTCCCACAACTCGTACTCCAGCCTTCTTTGCAATTGCGACAACCTCATCTTCAAGCTTCTTCCCTGCTTCCCCTGCTTCACGGAAGCCGGATGAACAGATAACGACTCCCTTAACGCGTTTTTCTGCACAGTCCAGCATCACTTCGGGAACTTTAAAAGATGGAACAATAATTATTGCTAGGTCTACGTTCTCGTTTATGGCTTTGACGCTGGGGTACGCCTTTAACCCCAAAATTTCCTCAGCATTTGGGTTCACCGGATAAATCTTCCCGTTAAATCCCAAATCAATGAGGTTTTTTAATAGGGAATATCCGTATTTTGACGGATTGCGCGATGCCCCTATGACGGCAACGCTTTCAGGCTCAAAGAAACATTTTAACTCGTCGGTTTTCTTTGCTTGCATCAGCATCACTTCAGTTGGTTTAGAATACCTTCAGAAACACTGTTTTAATAGGTTTCGATGTCAGTGTCTTATTATTGATCGTATAATCCGTTTAAGGCTTTCACTTAAACAACGTGGTAGCGTAAATTATAGTACTCAATTGGAGGTTATTCGTATACTTTCTCTACCTCTTTATGCCATTCCATGGCATCCATTTCAACGTTTCTATCCGGCGAGGGCATATTCATCATTTTATAGACTTCATGTTGTATGAGCAGCTTCATTATTTCGTTGCTCCCCGTCCAGATTGGGGCTAGTCTCATGTCTCTTAGAAGTCTTTCTATGGGATATACCTGAGTATAACCTATACCGCCTAATATCTGCATCGCAGCGTTAACTGTTTCCCAGCCGACGTCCGTTGCAAAACATTTCGCTTCGCTGACTAAACGTCTCGGATCCACCGGCACTCCGTTATCAAAAGCGTCGGCAGCCTTCGCTGCTGTGTAGACAAGAGCCCTCGCTGCATCAAGCTTCATTACGCACTCAGCTATTTTGAAGCTTACAGCTTGAAAACTCCGTATTGGTAGTCCGAAAGCCTTTCTTTTAGTTGAGTACTTGATGGCTATTTCCAATGCTGCCCTTGCCGTCCCGATGGCTCCGGCTGCAGAGGTCAACCTTTCCGGAATCATCATTCTATTAAAAATTGCAGCCCCACCGTTTATCTCTCCAATTCTATAATCGTCCGGCACCTCGACATTTCTAAAGACTATCCTGGCGGTTCCCATGCCTCTAAATCCTAATAGGTTGTAAACTTCTTCAACCTTTACGCCCATGTCTTTCTCCACTATGAACGCAGTTAGAGCCTTATGTCCAGGGGCTTTGGGATCTGTTCTTGCATATATAAGATAGAAGTCCGCGGCTTTTCCACCCGCAATAAATCTTTTCTCGCCATTGATTATCCACTTATCCCCTTTCTTTTCGGCTTTCGTTGTCGTACCAAAGAAGTCGCTTCCACCTCTAGGTTCCGTTAGGCCTTCTGCTGAAACTTTTTCTCCCCTGATAATTGGTTTAAGGAATTTTTCCTTCTGCCACTCGTTTCCAAACCTGTTTAAGGCTTCACCCACTATGCTGACCATTGCATAGGCACATCCAAGCCCCATGCCTAAGACTCCTATTTCTTCCAAGGCCACCATTTCAGCCGTCCATGACAGCTCTCTACCGCCGTACTTTTTGGGGAAACGAAGCCCCAAAAGACCCCTTTCAGCGGCTTGATGCAGAAACTCAAATGGATAATCTATTTCGTTTCTATCCATCTTTCTTAGCAGTTCAGGGTTAACTTCTTTTACAAAATTCTTTACTTCCCTTCTAAGCTCCACTTCCTTTGGTGAGCTTAGGAAATCGTTCTCTATCATTTTTCCACCTCTCAGAGTCCTCTTTAGATTGCTGGTTGCAATAAATACTTTGTTCAAAATTCAAAATCTATTTGAGTCCACTTTTAATCCGAGGAGAGATTCTACAAGGTTTTTCCTTGACCATTCGCCACCACTCACTTCCTCCATTTGAAGGACTTTCTTCGGCGGGTTTGGAAATATTTGTTCAACAATCTGGTTAACACTCAATCCTTTCCGCCACAGCGTTTCCATTTCTCTTTTAAGCTCTAACGTGTTTTTCAGGGCCTTTTCTACTTCATTTTTATGCCAAATTCCGTGTCCACCGTAAGCATTGTCAAATTCAAACTTTAGAATTTTAATGATAGAATTTATTGTGTTTATCCAGTTCTCTTCTTTCAGGGCTATTATTGGGTTTATGTTTGTAACTAAGTCGCCTATGAAAAGTTCACGTCCAATTAGTATAGATATGTGGTCAAAACTGTGGCCTGGAGTATCGATTGTAGTAATCGTCAAATTTTCTATGTTCATATTGTTCTTGATGGGGATGGCCTTTACAGGTTTTGGTTGGCCCCAAACTATTTGACGGTAGGTCGGTATTTCTGGGGGGTTTGCAAGAATTCCTACGGCTTTTTCGGGTGCAAATACTTCGACGTTAAATTCACTTTTGAACAAGTGTGCTCCGCCGCTGTGGTCTTCGTGATAGTGGGTTAAAAGAATAGCTTTGACGTTTAACTCCATTTCTTCTAAGAATTTTGCTGATTCGTCTGCTGTGTGGGGACAGCCTGTGTCTATGATTATTCCTTTGTAATAGTAGAAGGTTGTCCAGTAATAAGGTTCCTTGTTGTATTTTTTGCCTACATTTACTGCGATAAAGTCTTCTCTGAGTTTTTTCCACTTAAGCATTATCTCGTATGCACCATGAAGGACTATGGAGAGATGGTTATTCTCTTTCGATAACTGTTGCTACTCCTTGTCCCCCACCTACGCAGGCTGTTGCCAGCCCGTAGCGTCCGCCTTCGATTTCAAGTATTCTTGCTAGGGTTCCTACAAGCCTTGCTCCAGTAGCTCCTAGAGGATGGCCTATGGCTATGGCTCCGCCCTTAACGTTCACTTTGTCTGGGTCGACACCAAGCTCTTTCATGCACCAAAGAGTAACTATGGCGAAGGCTTCGTTAATCTCACAGTAATCAATGTCTTTGACATTGAGGCCTGCCCGTTTGAGTGCTATTCGGCTTGCAGGTACAGGTCCCTTTCCCATTACGGCTGGATGTACACCAGCCCAGCCCATGGATTTAATAGTTGCCAATGGTTCTAATCCCAATGATTTCGCTTTTTCTTCAGATGCCAGCATTACACATGAAGCGCCGGCATTTAATGGTGACGAGTTTCCGGCCGTTATGACTCCTCCCTCAATGAAAGCTGGAGGAAGGTTTCGAATTTTTTCCAATGTTGTGTCAGGTCTAACGCTTAAGTCTCTGTCTATGATCTCCGTTGTTCCATCGGGATTTGTAACGGATATTGGCAGTATCTCTCCGTTAAAGTAGCCTTCCTGCTGGGCTTTCGCAGCAAGCTGGTGGCTTCTTAAAGACCAGAGGTCCATATCTTCTTTGGTTATTCCGTACTTCTGATTCGCCTCTTTAAACAGCCTTTCAGCCGTAAATCCCATCACAAAGCCAACATCCATCTCGTACATCTTTCTATACTCCTCTTTTTCGACAAGCGTCATTGGTGGGTTGATGTATGGGTTATCGGCCATTGGAACGTGGGTCATGTGTTCCATGCCAGTGGCTATTACAATGTCGGCATTGCCCGTCATGATCTCCATAGTCCCTAAATGTATGGCTGTCATTGAAGAGCCGCACTGCCTGTCCACAAAGAACGCGGGCACTTCAACTGGCAGCTTAGCTAACATTACGATTGAACGCCCTCCATACGTCCACTGTTCCCAAACACCGAATGCGCTTGCAGCTATAACTTCAGAGATTTCCGAGGGATTGACACCCGTTCGTTCAATCACTTTTTGGATAAGCATTGCGACAACGTGGTCCATCCTCAGCGGATTAAACTTATCCCTTTCAGGTTCCCTTGGCCTAGACCTTGAGAATGGTGACCGCAAATAGTCCACTATTACAACTTTCCGCATTAACATCACCCTCTACTCAAGAGGTCAAATTTTGAGGCATTAAGGGCATTTAAGTTTTTCAATATCCACAATGGCAAATTTTTGGAAAAGGCTTAAATTTTCACATGCTGGTCTTATTAAAGAGGGTTTAAAATGGGAAGAGTGAAAGATGGTTACAGGGAATTCACGAAAATGGCGAATGAGAACGCTGAGGCAAAAAGCCTTATGGCTGGATGGAATAAAGTTATCCAATTCATAGTTGAGGGTGAAGGTGAATTCTATATAAAATTTGAAAACGGTGTGGCAACATTTCACGAAGGTAAACATGACAAACCAGATGTAACATTGAAGGGACCTGAAGAAGTCTTCTACAAAATGCTGACCCGAGAACTGGATCCAACGAGAGCCTATTTCGCCAAACAGTATACAATTGAAGGTTCTATGTCTGATGCAATGAAATTCTCACGGATTGGCGCCGCAGTGGCAAAAACTGTTAAAAGCTAACACTTTTTTCTTTTTATCGACTCTTGGGGGCTTACTTACTGGTAAGTTTTTAAATCATCATTGAAAAAACATTTTGCAGAGTAGCCCAGGCAGTTGGTGAACATGAAGCAAAACGCGTTTGAAAGACTTTCAAAGCATGAATTATTTCAAGTATTAAAAAACATGGTGCGAGTACAGTTCCGCTTGGTTTAAAAGTGAGTGGATAGCTGTTAAGAATTTCGGCTTCAACTGTTTCCAAGATTCTGAGTTCGCTGAACTCTTTAAGGAGTTTGGTGCAAAGGAGGCTAAAATACTTGTAGAACTATCAATAGTCTCCGGGAAAAATGCTGACTCAATAATTAAAGCGTTAAACCTTCCACATTGGGCCCTCTTCCAGCATATTTTTAAAATGGAAGAGCGTATTAAAGCTCTTGAGAAACTATTGTCGGGCGAGGAACATTGAGGGTTTTATTCATAAAAATTGCAAAGTGGTTGTGACTAAAATTATACATAAAAAAATAAAAATAAATAATAAAATAAAAATAAATAATTGTTATTCGCCTCTTTGTAACCAAGCTATAACTGTGATTAGCCATAGGTAGCCGAAAATTATTGCAGAGACGCCTGCAGCTAAACTGTAGTTGAGCCCTAGGAGGATTGCCGGAATGTTTATGGTTAAGTATCCGAGGGTTATTGAGAAGATTATTAACCGCGAAGCTTGAAGGCTAACTCTTAGTAGAGCTGTTCCTTCAAATGTTAGCATGATTCCAGTTATTGTTGTAAGTAATGCGGATAGTAATGGATCTAAGCTTACTGTTCCAGCTCCAACGGTAAAGGCTATTCCTTTTCCAGTTGCTAGACCGTACAAGCCTAGGGCGCTGAAAACGGTCCCTAGCAGTATGGATATGCCGACTCCAGCTTGAATCAGATTTAGATAGGTTGTTTTTGAAAGGCTGACTTTTTTGATTCTCTTAAACTTTGCTAGCTTTGCGCCCAAACCTTTTATAGCGCTTTTCAAATTTCACACGTTTCCTAAGCTCTGGAAAGGCGGTCTATTTTGCAAGCTTGAAGATCTCCTCTCTGAGCCTTCTGTGGTCAACTTTTCCAACGTCTGTCTTTGGAACTTCTCCCCTGAACTCTACGATTTTTGGAACTTTGTAGTGGGCCAGCCTTTCCTCACACCATTTGATGACCTCTTCTTCTGTGAGTTTCCCTCGGTAGTCTGGATGTGGAACAACTATGGCTTTGATTTTCTGGCCTACCTCTGGATCTGGAACTCCTATGACCGCCGCCTCTTTTATCTTCGGATGTTGGTATAGAACCTCTTCAACTTCGTGTGCGTAGACTGATAGACCCTTGTATTTTATTAGGTCCTTTTTCCTTTCGACAAAGTAGAAGTATCCTTCCTCGTCCATTTTCACCATGTCGCCCGTTCTGAACCATCTCATTCCCCCTGCTTCGAAGAAGCATTTGGCGTTCTCCTCTGGTTTGTTTAAATATTCCCTCATTATTTGTGGGCCGCTTAGGACAAGTTCACCCACCTCGCCTGGGGGCAGAAACTCGTTTTTGTCTGGATCTGCTATGGCGGCATACGTGCCAGGCAGCGGGATGCCAAAGGATCCTGGCTTGTTTCGGCCTGGTGGGTTTGTATGGGATACTGCAGTGGTTTCTGTTAGGCCGTAACCCTCATGTATTTCGCGTCCTGTGAACTTCACCCACAATTTTCTTGTGGCTTCATGGAGGGTGTCAGCTCCGCAAAACAGGTATTTGATTTTCTTCCAGTTTATCCTCTTGGTCTTGGGGTGATCTACTAGGTACTTGTAGAGGGTTGGGACGCCGTAGAAAAGCGTTACATTGTAGTCTTGGATTGCGTCAAGAATTTCGTCCAGATCCGGCTTTGCGAACAATACGCCTGTGCCTCCTCTGAAGGCTCCTGTTAACATTATGACGGATTGTCCGTAGATGTGGTAGAAGGGTAGGCATGCTATTGCGCATTCTTTTCCATCCTCTATGTCCGGGAACATGGCCTTCATCTGCTCTTGTAGTGCAACTATGTTCCTGTGAGTTATAACCGCGCCTTTAGGATCGCCCGTTGTTCCGCCAGTGTAAGGCAGGACAGCTACGTCGTCTGGTGAAATTTCAACTTTCGGCGGGTTTGGCGGGTATTTTTCTAGGAGATCTTTAAAGTATAGAAGTTCGCGTTCCTTTTTCACTTCCTCGGTTAGGGGTTTACCCGTTATCCTGGCGGCCAAGCTTTCGTGGCCGGGCAAGTATTCCGATATACTTGTTATTATGACATGTTCTAATGGGGCTTCTTCTAGAGCTTTTTCAACCTTCTCGTAGTGAAGGTCTAGGCATACAATTGCCTTTGCTCCGCTGTCTTTAAGCTGGTAGGCGATTTCTCTAGGAGTGTAAAGGGGGCTCACTGTGGTAGCTATTGCTCCAATTTTCAGGATGCCGAAGTATGAAATGATGAATTGCGGGCAGTTTGGCAGGTAGATGGCGACCACGTCGCCCTTTCTTATGCCCAAATCATGTAGGGCTGTTGCAAATCTAAGGAAGCTTTCGTGTAGTTCTTTAAACTTTATTTTTCTCCCATAGAAAACTACTGCAACTTTGTCTGCCCATTTTTTATAACTTTCTTCAACCTTTTCAATCACTGTCGTGTCCGGTACATTTATATCTATAGGTGTTCCAGGTCGATACCATTTTGTCCACGGCCTTTTAAGATACTCTTGCAAAGCTTCGTCTGATTTGGACTTAACCATTTTATCCTCCTCTTAGATTTTGATTATTTGATGCGTTTATATGCCTATATACATTTCTCTCAGATCTTCATTCCTTAACAGTTCTTCCGTTGTTCCGTGAGCTGCTATTCTGCCGTGCGTTAGGACGTATCCTCTGGTGGCTAGGCTTAGGGCCATGCTTACGTCCTGTTCGACTAGAAGAATTGTTACTCCGGATTTCCATATCTCTTGTATGCTTTCGAAGACGGTTTGTTTTGCTATCGGTGAAAGACCCAGAGATGGCTCGTCTATCATTAGCAGTTTTGGCCTTGCCATGAGGGCTCTTGCTATGGCAAGCATCTGTCCCTCCCCTCCGCTTAACGTTTGAGCCATTTGGTTTCGCCTTTCCTTAAGTACTGGGAATAGTTGGTAGACTCTTTCTAAATCCTTTTTAGCCTCTTCCTTGTCCTTTCTTAGGTAGCTTCCCATTATGAGGTTTTCGTAAACTGTCATTTCCGAGAACAGTCTTCTCCTTTCCGGGCAGTGGACTATCCCCATCTTGACGATGCTCCAAGGCTTAAGTTTATCTATGCGTTTTCCTTCGAAAATTATTTCGCCCGTCAGATGGGCTTTCTCTCGTCTTACCCTTTGCAGCTCTCTTATTGTGCCTGAAATTGCCTTTAAAAGGGTTGTTTTCCCCGCACCGTTTGGCCCTACGACGGCTACGAATTCTCCTTTATCCACCTTTATGCTTACATTGTTTAGGGCCATCGCCCCGTCATAGTGGACTGTTAAGTTTTTGACCTCTAACATTAGATCGCCTTCCCCAAGTAGACCTCTACAACCTTCTTGTTTTTGGCTATTTCCTCCGGCGTCCCCTCAGCTATTATTTCTCCATTATGCATTACCAGAACCCTTTTTACAAGCTTCATGAGGGCGTGAAGCTTATGTTCAACAATCACCAATGTGTGGCCGTCTAGATGGATTCTCTGAAGCGACTTAATCATGTATTCGGTTTCAACGGGGTTCAAGCCGCCAAAAGGCTCATCAAGAAGGACTACTTCAGGCTCTAATGCCATAGCCCTTGCAATTTCCAAGCGTTTTAGGTCTCCGTGGGACAGGTTTTCTGCCGGTTCAAGCGCCATGTCTGACAGGCCAACATCTTCAAGCATTTCCATGGCTTTTCTTTCAGCAGTTTTAATCCATTCTATTCTTCTTCTTCCACGATAAGACTGCAGGGCCACGAGAACGTTGGCTATTGTTGGCAGATGTCTGAAAGGCCTAACAATTTGAAATGTTCTAACTAGTCCTTTGTTTGCTATCTTGTTAGGTGGAAGCCCAGTTATGTCTTCACCCCTAAGCAAGATTTTCCCAGAATCCGGTTTTAAATAGCCTGTAATCAGATTGAATAGTGTTGTTTTCCCAGCTCCATTAGGACCTATTATGCCTAATAATTCGCCCTCGTCGACGTGAAAACTCACATTGTTAACAGCTACGAGACCCCCAAAGCGTTTGGTGAGATTTTTAACCTCCAGCAGATGCATGATGCCACCTCAATTATCCCTTTTCTGCTTTTTCTTTGAGAATCTCTTCTACTTCTCTGGGTTCTTCCAGATCCTCGAGCCATTCCACAATTGCCCTCGCAATTCCTCGCGGCCATCTAACGATTAGCAGCACGATAATCGATATAAAGGCAACTAACGCTATGTGAGGTTGTAGATACACGTCAACCGTTATCCCGATTGTTTTTAAACATTCAAACATTCTTGGAAATGCGAAATCTTGTAATAATCGATATAAGTATACTCCTACAATTGGCCCGTAAATCGTCCCTATCCCTCCTAAAATTGCGGCTATAATTGGAACCAGCGAGTTTTCCATAGGGAGTATAGCTGTGGGATCCACGAAGAAGCGGGGGTTAGCTGAGCCTGAAACCATGTGGGCGTAGAATGCTCCGGCAAGGCTTCCGAATAACCCGCTTATGGCCAGGGACATGAGCTTATATTTTGTGACGTTTATCCCGCAGGCTTTAGTTGCCAGTTCGTCATCTAAAATTGATACGAAAACCATCCCTGTTTTTGATGTTGCCAGTTTATAGATTATTATTGAGCAAATCGTTAACAGAGCTAGGGAGAGGTAATAGTCTGCAATATACCTGTCGTATAATCTTAGGCCAGGAAAGACTCTCGGTAGATCTGCAATGCCTCTCTCTCTTCCGAAAACATCTCCAAAGTAGTAAAGAAAGCCTGTAACTGATAGTGGGATGGCCATAGTTAAGAGGGCTAGATATGGCCCTTTCAGTCTTAGGCATGGGAATCCGATAATTAATGCTATCCCTACACCGGCAAGCATGCCTAACGGTATCGTTATCCAGATTGGCCAGCCAAAGTATTTGTATAATATTGCTGTTCCATAGGCTCCAACCCCGTAGAAAAGCGCGTGACCTAGGCTTATTAGTCCAGTTCTGCCGACAAGCAAATCCCAGCTCACGGCTAAGATTGCCATTAAATTTGCAGATATCAGAACGCTGAGTATTTCTCGTAACGGGCGGCCATATGGGATTAAGTAGGGGAGCAGTGTGAACATCACAAGAATTAGAAATGCCAGCATTCGAGGGGGAATATCGTAGATACGAGTTGTAAATTCCGTGTATGCTTTACGAAAATTTTTAGTTATCGTGTTAAGTGGCATAATGCATTACTCCATTTCAATCTTTTTCCCAAACAATCCTTTCGGTCTAATGAGGAGTGCTATAATTATTACGATAAACGGAATCGACTGCTGTAAAACTCCACCACCCGGAAGTAGCTTTGTCGCAGCGTACTCTGCGATGCCAAATATTAGACCTCCAAATATGGAGCCTTTTATGCTTCCAAGTCCACCTAGGACTACAACGGTGAATGAGATTGCAAGCGCCTGCATCCACATTTGTGAGGCAGCTCCCTGAGTCAATGCCGATGTGTATAGTATGCCCGCTAGACTGGCTAATCCTGCTGAAAGTAGCGATGTGAATGTGTACATTTTTTCTGTGCTCACTCCCATCAGCATGGCTGATTCTAAATCTTGGGAGAGGGCTTTCATAGCTCTCCCGGTTTTTGTTTTTGAAATGAAGATTGCTAGAACAGAAAATGCTATAAGGGATATTATGGCTGCAAGCACGTGTCCTGATGGCACATACGTATTTAGAACTCTAACCTGCCCAGATAAGAGCGGTTCTATCCTAAATTGGAAGGCTGCTGCGTATCCCATGGTTATGTAAATTAACTTTTGGAATATCACACACCCAATTATCGATGTGATTAGTATGCTAACTTCATCGCCCAATATGTGGTGAAGTGTTATTCTGTAAAAAATGCTTCCAATAACTCCTGTTATAATAATTGAGAGTATTGCGGCAGTTACAGGGGCCAGAAACGAAAACTCTTGGGGGATTATGTTTGAAAGGGGTTGTAGGAAGAGGCCGTAGAGATATGCGCCTACCACAAAGAAGGCTCCATGGGCTAGGTTTACAATTCCAGAAATTCCATAGGCAGTTGTGAAACCTAATGCTACAAGGGAGTAGATGAGTCCGTTTATTATGCCAAAGATCAATATAGCCTCTAGCATCCTTTTCTCCTTCTTTAAAGGATTTAAGGAAATATTTTGGGGAAGTTAATAAAATTTTCTTACATACAAATAAAAAGGGGTTAAGGCATCTTTTAGAGGTATTTTACGGTCTTACTATTGCGGTGGCCACGGTGATACGAATTGGCCGAACCTCTTGGAGACTGCGGCAACGTCCTTAATGTCAATTTTGAAGTCGCATGTTACTTCGGCTTCTATATTCCAAGCGGGGTCGCCTGGAAGTGAGCCGAATGCTTTTGAAACTGCTGCGACGTCTTTGATGTCAATTTTTCCGTCGAAGTTTATATCCCACGTTCCTAGTGGATGTATCCATGGTGGAAACATTGACTTCTTCGAGAATGGCTGATCTACTGGGCTGACAACATACTTTACGAATCCATGGGTGTATGGTTTGGAATTGGCTGGGTTGCCTGTGTTTATCCATTGGAACATTACGGCTCTTGTGTATCCTTGGGTCCATGTTGAACCGTATTCGTTGCTGAAAACGTCATGTGTGGATGTGAATTTTGCTTTGCCGTTTAGTACTAATGTTTCCTGCCTTTCCAGCTGGGCGATTACAGTGTCCGGGTCTAGGGTTCCCGCTGTTTCTAGGGCCTTTTTAAGGATCATGAAGCCGTTGTATGCGCCCCATGCTGTGTAGATGGGCCATGCGCTGAAGTTGCCTACGTAGTGGTCCCAGAAAGCTACGGCTTGAGGTGTTAATGGCGTTCTTGTTCCAGCGAAGTCCTCAAGGATCATGTATTCGCATGCTCCTCCAGTCTTCTCTGGGTAGTCGCCTCTCTGTCCGAAAACGTCAATTCCAACAAGCAGGAATTTGTATTGTCCTTGCGTCCATTGTTGTGCGAGGTATATGGCGTCAGGCAACGTGTAGGCAATAACCAGCACGTTTACACCGGCGGCTTTAGCGGAGTCCAAGTAAGATACGAAGTTTGTTGTGCCGCTTGGGCTTCTTCCACAGTAAACAGATGTTACCACTCCAGGCGGGAATAGTGTTGGCAAAACATTCATCACAAAGTAGCATATGCCCTGCGTCCATGCTAGGTCCTCGGTTAAGCAGCCAACCTTTACACTTCCATACATGGGTATCAACTTCTTTGGCAGTAGGTAGCCAGCCAAGTAGCCGAACACGTTTCGGCCAAGCATTGTTGAGTTTATCGGATTTATCCTGAAAAGCCACTTATATGCCGCATAATTTGTCCCAACTGTTTGGCTTATGAGTTCGTCTGTAGATGCACCATTAATTAGGAAAATAACCTTTTGGCTTGGATTTGCATCGTTCCAATCTTTGATGGCCTGGATTATTTTCCACGTAACTTCTGTCCTGAATCCACCGATGATGAACCTGCATCCCTGCTCACACAGGCTCATAGCTTCCTGATATGCGGCATTTTCGTCTAGCGGAAGTGCATGTTCATCTGCAAAGACAAGCTGAACCTGGTATTCTGTCCCGCCTATGTTTATTTTACCATACCCATCCATCATAGCCAACAATGCTCCGCCTTCCATTCCGCCCTGCTCTTTATGCCACTGTGGAAGGTTATATGGCCCTATAACTCCAACCTTTAAAGTTTCAACAGCTGAAGCCGGCCTAACAGTAGAAGCAACAGCCACCATTGGAGACAAAAGCAACAGAAACACCGCTAAGACGACTTTCTTATTCATTCATCCTTCCTCCAAAAACACTACAGTCTACAAAAAATATTTAAGCTTTATTTAACATTGTTCTAGTTCAATACAGTACCAATCGAAGATAAATATTATTGTAAAGATTTTTAAGCAACTTCAACCATTAACATAACTTGCAGTTTAAGTTAGGGAGAAGGGAGAAAAGTGCTTAAAAGCAAAAGAGTATTGTCAATACCGATAGTTTCGATGCTAATTCTGGGCGTCTTATTAAACGCCACAACCATCAACGTGGCTGCAGGCAGCACAGGCGTAAACTTAACGCCAATACCAGCACCAGTTTTTCACAACGTTACAGTTTATAGAGACACCTTCGGAGTGCCCCACATTTACGCTGAAGAAACAAGCGACGCATACTACGCCTTAGGATACGTCATGGCCCAAGACAGAATTTTTGAAATGGACCTCTTCCGCAGATCAGTAGCAGGAAGGCTTTCGGAAATTTTCGGTCCAAGCATGCTTCAAGCAGACATGCTCATGAGAACCCTAGGCATATACAAAATAGCCCAAGACAGCTACGCAAGCATCCCTCCGGACATAAAGGCAAATCTTGAACAATTTGCAAGAGGAGTAAACAGATACATCAGAGAATGGCCAGACGGCATACCACTCGAATACCGTCTATTAAGCCTAAAATTCGGTGTTCCCCTAAGCGAGGTTTTGCCATATCCATGGACCCCTGCTGACAGCGTCGCCATAGCCGGAATGATGGGCTTAATGCTTACAGACACCTCGAGCAAAGAACTCATTAGAGGAGCGTTCATGAAATACGTAGAACCATCAATGCCTGGAATCACAGACTTCCTCATGCCCCTAGGATGGATAAACGCCACAACAATAATGAATGAAGATCCACCAATAGGCGAGGCAGCCCTCATACAATCAATAACCCAACCGTTAAAGGAATTCCTCGGATTCTCAAGCCTAGGAAGCAACAACTGGGTCATAAGCCCAGCGAAATCGGCAACAGGCAACGCTTTACTATGCAACGACCCCCACCTCGACCTTAGAACCCCAGGCATAAACTGGGAGGTCCACATCAAAACAAACGAGTTCAACGTCATAGGAGTTATGATTCCAGGAGGCCCAGTAGTGTACTCTGGACACAACGACTACTTCGCTTTCGGAGTAACAAACCTCATGGCAGACGTTCTCGACCTATACTACTACGTTTTTGACAACCCAACAATGCCAACTAAATATTGGTATGTTGACCACTGGGAACCATTAACAATACGATATGAAACCATAAAAGTTCTGGGAGCACCGCCTGTAACAATACCAGTCCTTGAAACACGCCATGGACCACTAGTCTCTATTCCAGGCGTAGGAACCTATGCCTTCCGCTGGGTTGGCCGCGAAAAAGGTTACGGAGAAGTTATAGGCTTCACGGAAATGATGAAAGCCAAAAACCTTGACGAGTGGAGGCAAGCCCTAACCCACATGACGGTGATAATCCAAAACTACGTATACGCCGATAAGCAAGGAAACATCGCATGGTGGGCTTCAGGAGCCATTCCAATAAGAGATCCAACAGGCGGCCCACTAGGTTTACCGCCAACATTTGGGACAGTGCCCAGCAACGGATCCGCAGGTCAAAACGAATGGATAGGATGGGTGCCCCACGATCATATGCCACACCTAATCAACCCCGAAAAAGGCTTCATAGTTACAGCGAACAACCAGCCAGCCAGCCCCGGTTCAGGCTATTACCCATATCCATGGATCGCACCAGCCTACTATTTTGACCCAGGTTTCAGAGCTGAAAGAATAACCGAGCTGATAAAGAGTAAAGAAAAGCTCACTGTTGACGACATGAAAATGATACAGACAGACATCCTTTCAATACCAGCTAGAATATTCAAACCGTACATCTTAAACGCCTATCCATCAAGGCCTGACCCAGACCCATACATAGAACAAGCCCTAGAACTCCTAGAAGCATGGGATAACAGAACCTCAAGATACAGTGTAGCTGCCTCAATATTTGAAATCTGGTACAGAAATTATGAGAGAAATACATTCTACGACGAATTCGGGCCCTATGGGCTTTATCCATTCCCAAACGCCATCATACCGCTATTGAATATGACGAAGAATCCGTTGAGCTACTTTGCTTATGTTCTATTTGATGACAAGACAACGCCGACAGTCTGGGAAACTAGGGACGACATAATCAGAAAAAGCCTGCAAGACGCCATAAGTTGGCTCCGCAGCAGACTGGGCGACGATATGACGAAATGGGTTTACGGCGCAATCAACGTTGTACAGTTCGAGCATCCAATAGGCTTCAACGTCCCATCAACACCAATGCCTTGCGACGGTGATAAGGCAACAGTCAATCCCTCATCGCAAACCCTTAAAGTAATAGGAGGAAAAGAATACCTCTACAACGACGCTGGAGCATCTTATAGGGGAATATATGAATGCAAAGATGGATGGGACACATCCCTAATAGTTGTCCCACCGGGTGAAAGCGGCCTTGTCGTCTATACACCAAGCCCCCACTTCGCTGACCAATTCCCACTATGGCTCACATATAACTATAAACCATGCCTATTCAACGACGCCATAATCCAAAATCCAGCATACTATGAGACAAAGCAAGTATTCTATAGTTGTCTCCACAACGTAGCAGTAACAAAACTAGAAGTTAATCCAAAACGACTAACACCGGGAACGCCAGTTCAAATAACCGTAACAGTGAAGAATACAGGCGAACTGTACAATGAAAGCTTCACATTAACAACAACTTTCGGAACAGAAACAAAGACAGAAACCATAAAAGACCTTCAACCCTTGGCGGAAACAACCTTCACCTACACATGGGACACAACTGGCGCTGCACAAGCAATATACGAAGTTAGAGCAGAAGCAAGCACGGTTCAAGGCGAATGCAGCCTAGAAGACAACGTTAAATCAGTTTATGTGGCAATCGGATACCCCATTGTTATAAAGGTGGAGCCACCGGTAACCAAAATGCAAATGCTCAATAAAACCTTCACAATAAACATAACCATTAAAGACCTGTGGGTTGGCTGGAAAGCTGTAGGAATGCAGTTTAGGCTATGCTACAATAGCACTCTTCTAGAAGTGACCGACGTAAAAATAGGGCCATTCATGACCGATCCCAGATGGAACCGCCACGGCGTCTTCTGGGTAGGCGAAGTCCGAACAGACGGAACATACGGTCCACATGTCCTAGTGGGAATAATGCTATATCCAAATGACACCGGTCAGTGGGAAGCCTTCCCGGAGGGAAGTGGAGTATTGGCAACAATAACCTTTAAAGCAATCACGCAGGAAAGAGGCCTCGAAAAACCGCCATTAACATGCGATTTAAGGTTGACTGACGTATTAGTGATAGACGAAATGATTGAAGAGCTTCCTGTCAACATACAAAATGGCAAATATTACATGTACCCAAGCAATGTTGTCGACTTCAACTTAGACGGCAAAGTGGACATAAAAGACGTGGCACTCATATCGAAAGCTTTTGGAGCCTACGAAGGACTACCACAATATGATCCATGGTTAGATACAAACGGTGACGGAAAAATAGACATAAAGGACGTAGCCGTAACATCCAGAAACTTCGGCTGGACAGCGTATGATCCATAAAATTCCCCTTTTTTATTTATTTTCAGCTCTTGAAATTCCCAACGTAATAATTTGAATGTTTTTGATCAAACCGTTATTAAAATCCTACATGCATCAGTGCTAAGGAATAGAAGGCATGAGTCTTCTAACATTCTATTCCAGCTAAATATTTAGCTATATTCTTCTTTTCGTCAAAGTCGTATGTCGCTGCTATGACAATCTCTTCCATTATTGGTGAGCCTCCGCCATGAACCCCTGCAACAGCTGCAACGCCGCTTAATGATGAGCAAAGCATGTCTGATAGGAAGCGGAAGCATAGGTGGATGTTTTCAGGTGGGATGTCAGCCTTCCGCTTGATATATTTTTCCAGTAAATGTTTTGTTTCGGGGTTTATGAAGTCTCCCTCGAAGGGAAGTGTGGCAGGCAGGCCTCCAGCCAGGTCGGTTAAAATTTCGTATTCATGGTAAATGTTTAAACCGGCGTGTCTTCTGCCAACGTTGGCATAAATGGTGTTTGGTATGAAGCTTCCAGACTCGTGTTTTTGGCCTTCAACGGCTGAGGCTATGCCAGCTGCGTAGACGAGCTCTGCGACGCTTGCCAAATGGGCTAACTTAGACCTTACATGGGGCTTGTCAGCTATTCCCTGATAATCAGCCACCAAGGCTGCTGCTCCGGTAATTATGTCCGTCATGGCTGGCTTGCAGCCAGTATAACTATGCCTATGGTATAGTGCAAAGCCGTGGGCCAGCAGAGCAGCGAAGGGCCATTCACCGCACATAAACACCCTTTCCCATGGAACAAAAAGATCGTCAAAAATTACGAAGGAGTCTGCGAAGCCAAACTCGGCGGCAGGAGCCTTGAAGGCTTTACGGGGTCTAGGGTTAGCCACGTGGGTTATGAGCTTCACGCCTTCAGCGTCGGCTGGCACAGCGAAGGCGACAGCGTAATTCTCATCCTTCTCTGTCATAGCCCTCGTTGGCAGACAGATAATTTCATCGGCAACAGCAGCCATGGTGATATGGTTTTTTGCGCCTCTAACAATTATTCCATCACTTCGCCTCTCCACAATCCGCACATACAGGTCTGGATCCTTCTGCTCATGGGGCCTTAGACTTCTGTCGCCCTTAACATCCGTCTGCGCCGCCGCAGCAGTCAAATCGTTTTTCTGAAAATACTCTAAATACTTAACAAACCTCTTGTGGTATTCAGTACCATAAGCCTTATCCAACTCGTAAGTGACGAAGTATAGTGCGTTTATCGCATCGCATCCCATACACCTTTGAATGCAGCCCCCAGTGAGATGACAAGCTTTCCTAATCATCCTCTGCTTTTTCAACAAATCCTCAGCACTTAAGTTAATGTGTGTAAAACGGTTTATGGTTTCACCAGTCAAATGCGAGGTCGCAGTAATTAAATCCCTAAATTTTGGGTCTTCCGGCAACTCAAAGGTTTTTGACAAAACTCTTATAGAAGGCAATAGTTCGGGATCATAGCGTTCTACAAGCTTCCCATCAATATACACGTTCTTCCTCATTTTCCGAAGCTTTTCAACATACTCTTCTGGACTACGCATATACATCACACGCTTCCTATTTGTCCCTTAGAGGGTAGATAAGAGTAACGGATAAACAACGCTTAGGATTGTAAAGCACAGGACCCAGTTATCCAAGCCTTAGAGGAACGAATTGGAACAAAAGTGTTAAGGATTCTACAGATAACTAACAGTCCATTTTATTCACCATTCAAAACTTCTGAGGAAATTCTCTAATATTTCGTTAAACTCCTGAGGTTTTTCAAGCATCACCATGTGGCCAGCATCATCTATCACTCTAAGCTCCGATTTCCTGATGTGAGCCCTCAAATACTCAGAATATTTAACAGGCGTCAACAAGTCGTCCCTTCCGCAAATAATAAGCGTCGGCAAATTTATCCTATCTAGGCTTCCCATAACGTCAAATTTGTCGCAAGCCTCAAAGTCTCCATAAACCACTTGGGGCTTCACACTTCTCATCAACTTTACAGCTTTATCCTTAACCCAAGACGGAGTTTTATTCGAGAAAGCATATTCTTTCATCAACTCCAAAAAGTTATTGTAATCCCTTTTAATCTCCTCGAAAACAATTGGTGCAACCCTCAATTTTGCACCAGTGCTAACCAAAACAATAGCCTTCAAATATTCCGGGTAAGTGAGTGCAAACTTAAGCGTTATAGCCCCTCCCATTGAATGGCCAACCATAACAAAATTTTTTAAGCTTTCTTGATCGCAGAATCTTCTCACATCCTCTACATATTCTTCGATTGTTCTCTTCCCTTCCCCGACATCGTGACCGGGCAGGTCTATGGCGATTGCGTTTCTAAAATACTTTGTTTGGTTCTCCCAAATTTCATGGTTTCCGCCAGCTCCATGAACGAAAAGCACAGTTACATTCATTATTTTTACTCTCCACTTTACTCCCTAAAATAATTCACAATTTGGTCTATACAAGCATAGGAACTTTTAACTTTAGAGGCGTCTCCAAGAAACGTAAAGTTCCAAAATACAACCGTTTGCGCTCCAGCCTTCCTATAAGCATCTAATTTTTCAATAACATCTTCCACATTTCCCCATACGTAACTTTCTTGGATAACTTCTAATGGAATTTTCTCGAGAGCCTTCATAATTTCTTCCCGTCTATATCTTGCCGGAACATAATCTGTGAGGGGATAAAAATTCTCCCCCAAAGGATGTTTATAGCCAAGCCTTTCATACACTTTAGCCGGAGTTAACAGAGCCCCAGCTTTTATTACGGGGGCTTCCTTCATAAGCCTTAAACACTCATCTCTTCTCTCATCCACTATAACATGCAAATAGACACCTCTTTCAATATCCTCAAAATCCCTCCCAATTTTGCCACACTCCTCTTTAATAATGCTGAGCCTTTCACTATACTCTCGAGGGGTTAAGCCTGCTGGAAGCCAACCGTCTGCGTATTTAGCGGTGATCCTGCATATTCTTTCCCCAGATCCCCCAATCCATATGGGCGGCCTCTTAACCAGTGGCGGTAACTCGAAAACAGCGTCTTTCAACTTGAAGAATTCACCATCAAAGTTTAAAAGCTCATCCCTCTTGGCACTCCAGAGAAGCCTTATCACTTTTACAGCCTCTTCAAGCCTGCTGACAACTTTCTCGTACCTTAAGCCGTACGGCTCCACGTTTTCAAGTTCTCCAGCCCCTATGCCCAAGATCACCCTGCCCTTAGTTATGTGCTCTAAAGTTGCGTAGCTTTGAGCCAGCATCGCCGGATGATGTCTTATAGCTTCTGTTACCGCGCTTCCAATCCTTATTTTCTGCGTGGAAGAGGCTGCCACAGCAATGGAGAGCGTGGTTTCAAAAAATGTATGAGGACTGTATGCTGCAAGCGGTCCCACAATATCTGGCGTCCAAATAGTCTGAGGAAACCAACCCATCAAATGGTCTGGAAACCATATGGAATCATAACCCTTTTCCTCAACTCTCCTAGCCACCCTTGCCAAATTTTCGATGGGAGGAAAAGTTGGACCGACAACGCCAATACGTAACATGAAAAACGGTAAATTTACCATAGTATTAAGACTTTCGCATTAAGCGAAATAAATAACAATGTTTTGAAGTCAAAGCTTCTATGAAAATTAGCGATTTCCTTAAGGAATAAAGGAAAATGCGGTTAGGTTTTAGGCGTAAGCCGCAAATCCCTTGCCAAGTATCGTGTAGCCAGTTATTAATTTCATTATTTCGCTTGTGCCATCTGGAATAGTCATCATTCTCGCATCTCTGTAATATCTTTCCAGCGGCATTTCTTCTGAAAGTCCTAGGCCTCCATGTATCTGTATGGCGTCATATGTAATTTTCACCGCAGCCTCTCCACAGTAAACTTTAGCCATTGAAGAAAGTCTCCTGGCTTCCGGGCTGCCCTTAGCTATGGCATATATGGCCCTGTAGCCTAAAAGCCTGCCAGTTTCAATTAAAACGTTCATGTTGTAAAGCATTTCTTGGATAAGCTGGAATTTGCCTATAGGCTTTCCAAACTGAACTCTTTCTTTCGCATATTTAACGGACGCTTCGAAAGCTGCTTCAGCAATTCCTATTGCTGCTAACCCCATGGCAGCTCTAGGCAACGTCATGAGCGCCGTGAAGGGCGACATTTGACTGAACAATTCCATCATCCCTTTTGACAGGGGTAAAGTTTCCATTAACTTGGGGTCGGACATAGCCTTTGCCATCATGAAATTCAGCTCATTTTCCTTTGACACTTTACAGTCAACAAGGAACATTTCAGCCGTCGGAGCGGCTTTCCAGCCAATTTTATGCAGTTCGTTTGTTTCGAAAGGCGAAACCTCCCTTTCAACCAGAAAGAATGTCTCCATGTTTGTTAAAGAGTCTTTGGCTCCTACGAAGGCAACATCCGCTATCGAGCCGTTGCTAATCCATGTTTTGGTGCCATTGATAATGTAATAATCTCCCTCTAATCTCGCCGTAGTTTTAATGTTTGAAGTGTCGCAACCCGCCTCCGGCTCGGTTTCAGCAAAACATCCAATAAACTCCGCTCGATCAAGCTTCGGCATAAGCCTATCCTTCGTCTCATCTGAAGCTAATGGGACAAACATCGCCGGGATGCTGCTCATGCCAAAAAGGGGTAGCAGACTAACCCAAACCCTCCCAATCTCCTCAGCCATTATTCCAAATAACATAGGGTCCTCAGCAAAGATTATTTTCAAACTCTCCGGATCAAGTCCTATGCCAACTTTTTTAAACTTCTTCATTATGTCTATTGCTTCTTCTTTCGTAAAAGGCCCCTTCTTATCTCTCTCGTCAGCTATTGGAGCAAACTCCTTCAGTAAAAACTCCCGAAGGCTATCTCTGAACATTTTTTCTTCCTGCGTGAAGTCGAAGTCCATTCAGAAACCTCCATTTTCCTCATTCTATAAAAACCAACTTCTATTTAATCTCTTACCCGCAATTCAATAAAGTTCATGTCTATGCTATGGTAATAAATCTTGGTGATAGCAGGATTTAATTTCAAATACAAATATTTTAAAAATTAAAATTACATCTCTAGACATAACATTGAGTGAGGAAAAACATGAGGATATTAGGTCTTATCGGCAGCTACAGGAAATTAGGAAACACTGAAGTTTTAGTTAAAGAGGCTTTAATGGAGGCCAAGCGCCTCGGAGCAGATGTTGATGTTCTCCGCCTAACAGATCTCAAAATTGAGCCCTGCAAAGGCTGTATGGCTTGTGTCTTCAAACAGGAGGAATGCCGCATTCGGGACGACTGGGGCCATTTAAGGGATATGCTTGAAAAAAGTGATGGAGTCGTACTCGGAGCTCCTACATATGTTTTGGGTCCTCCAGGAATAGTGAAAATGATTATAGACCGAAATATAGCCGTGATGTATCAAAGGGATCCAAGCAAAATCAAACCGGGAGCGATTATCGGTGTAGCCGGAATAAAGGGTTGGGAATCATTTACTTTACCAATACTAAACTTATTCATGCTCTCACTTGGTTTTAAAGTAATTGATCAAGAAATCTTCTACGCACAGGGTCCGGGTGAAATTTTACTTAATGATTCAGCGATGGAAAGGGCTAGAAAAATAGGTTTCAATCTTTACCAAATGGCTAGCCAACCGCCAGAAGGGTGGAAATATGTTGGAGAGCCCGGTCAATGTCCAAACTGTCACCAAAACCTTTTCATAATTAAGAATGGGAAAGCTGAATGCGCGGTATGTAAGACAAATGCTGAAATTGAAATAACTGATGGTGCCATCAGATTAACCTTCAATCCGGAAAAGTTAAATGAGCACAGATGGAGCGACAAAGCCCTAAAAGAGAACCTTTTTTCCGCTGTTCTCTCTTCAGGCCCAAGATTTTTAGAAGAAAAACCTGAAATTGAAAAAAGAGCGCGAAAGTATCTTAACTTAAGCAATAAAGGTTGAAGATAAATGACAAATGGAAGCAATAATAATACCGGTGAGAAGTTATTTTTCAGTTAAATTCTTCATCTAATACACTACAGATACAGGTTTAAAATGAAACCGAATTAATGGTACATATTAAGAATTCAAAATTCTTAATTGAAAGTGTTTTTAAAAACTTGATGGTTCAGTCATGGAACGTGTCCCAACAGGCATTGACGGTTTAGATGCTCTTATTGAGGGGGGCTTTCCTAGAGGAAGTCTTATTGTTTTAGCTGGAAATCCGGGAACGGGCAAAACTATATTTGGAATGCAGTTCCTCTGTCGAGGAGCAAGGGATTATGGAGAAAGCGGAATATATGTTTCCTTTGCGGAGAGCAATGAAGTTATCCTACATAACATCTCTAAGGTTTTCGGTTTTAACGTGGACGAAAAATTCGAAAAAGTGAAAATTTTAGATTTTACCACGGTGATAGATAAAGGCCTCCCCTTAATCTTTGAAATGATTATTCAAGAAATTGCAGCGTTAAATGCCAAAAGACTTGTTATTGACTCTTTTAGCGCCATGGCTCAGGCTTTTAAAGACCCTATTGAGGCGAGGAGCGTCCTTCACAACATATTTACAAAACTTGTGAGGCATATGGGATGTACAACACTCCTTATAGTGGAAGTCCCAACAGGGAGCGAAAAACTCGGCTTAGGCATTGAAGAATTCGTCGCTGATGGCGTCATAGTTTTAAGGAAAGACTTTCACAACGATATGGTTATTAGAGAAATAGAAATCCAGAAAATGCGCGGGACAAGACTTAAACAGCAAAAGTTCTTGTTCACATTGGACAAAGGCTTTAAGGTTTTTCCTCCATTTGAGAAAATAAATCCTGAAAATGCCCCGAAATTTGAGGCCCAGAGAGGAACCAAAACCCATTATCCAAGCGGAATACCGGAACTTGACGAAATTCTCGGAGGAAGCGGATATCCGAGAGGTTCTTCAGTTCTGTATGAGCTCGGGAAGGATGTGCCATTAGAAGCCATTGACGCTATCATCCTCCCAACAATTGCAAATTTCCTTTTAAGAGGCAGAGGCTTTATAACCGTTCCACCAATCGGACGAAGTCCAGATGAGATTAAGGAAAAAATAATCTCTATGATTACTGACGAGGACAAATTTGATAAACAAGCCAAAATACTTCTCTTTCCAAACCCATTGGTTTCATCAAATGAACCATACGTCATAATATGGAAAGATCCGTTGATAGAGAAATTGGATCCTGTTCAGAATTTTAACCTTTACATTGAAAACTCGATGGACTTAGCCATCAAACTAGGGAAAAACATAATTCATGTCTTGAATGTTGACAGCCTAACGTTTTTAGTTTGGGGAACAGGTCCCATGGCTTTTTCAGCTGCGGGCAGATCTGTAGTTGCAAACAGATATGGAAAAGATTTAATGTTGTACGTAGCCACTCCCAGCTCATCTGAAATGATAAGTATTCTATCCGATATTTTGGATATGCATTTCAAATTAGAGGAAAAAGATGGCGCGGTTATATTTTATGGAGAAAAACCGAAAACAAATATCTATGTAATAGAACCAGATGCCAGTAGGGGATGCCGAGTTAGACTTACCCCAATTGTTTAGCTGATTGTTGAAAACCTGTTAGAGGCCTATTCCATTTCTATATTATTCCACGAGGTGACTTGTATCAGGTATATGAAAGTTATATGTCAAATGCGCTGATATTTCAATTAGAGGTGGGTAAATTGGATGGAGAGATAAGCTTTAAGGGTTTTAGAGTAGGCGAAAAGACTGTTTCGCCAGGTAGAACAATCACTGAAGCTGACATAGTCATTTTCGCAGGAATTTCAGGAGATTGGACAGAGCTCCACACAAACGCCGAGTATATGAAAAGCAGTCCATTCGGCCAGAGAATAGCCCATGGAATGCTAACTTTAAGTATAGCATCTGGCTTAGCCTTGCGGGCAATGCAAAGGCATCAACTTGAGATTATTGCACTTCTCGGACTAGATAATGTTAAGTTTATCAAACCTGTTTTCATAGGCGACACCATTAAAGTTGAGTCGGAAGTCCTTGAAGCAAGGTTAAGCAAAAGTAGGCCTGGTGCGGGGATACTAAAATTTAAGAACACCGTAAAAAATCAAAGGGATGAAGTCGTTGCAACATATGAAACAGCCTTAATGGTAAACGCATAGCAAAGGAGATGAAAAATGTCACATCTTGAATGCACATTATATGAGGAGAAGAATTCCATTGCTTGGATCACGCTAAACCGCCCAGAAGTCCTCAACGCTTTAAACAGAAAACTTTGGCGGGAAATCTACGAAAACTTAGAGCGTGCAGAAAGAAATGAAAACGTTCGAGCCATTGTGATAACGGGTGCAGGTAGGGCCTTTTGCGCAGGCGATGATATAAAAGAGGTTTTTAGCCTCAAAACTCCCGGAGAATTTGAAGCCTTTTTCTGGAATTTTGCAGCGCCAACTATAACAAAGATTGTTTCACTGCCGAAGCCTGTAATCGCAGCTGTTAATGGCCTCGCCTATGGAGGAGGTTGCGAAATAGCAATGCTCTGTGACCTAGTAGTTGCATCCAAAAATGCCACATTTGCCATTCCGGAAGCACTCATAGGGGCCATTCCGCCGGTGGCGGCGGTGATAGGCGCTTTCGTAGTTGGGAGACTCAATGTAAACTGGATGATGATGACTGGAGAACCTATATCTGCCGAAGAGGCAAAACGTATAGGGCTTGTAAACGAGGTGGTCCCACACGAGGAACTATTACTAGCTGCTGAGAGAATGGCGAAAGCAACGATGAAGGCAGCCCCATCATCAATTAAAGCTATTAAAAAGTTGGCAAACTTAAACTTCAATCAGGAGAAACTAAAGAAAGCTGTCGAGGAACTTATAAACATTGTACAGACTGAGGAGGGGAAGGAAGGGCACAAGGCGTTTATAGAAAAAAGGCTGCCAAAGTGGGCGGAAATTGAAGGCTAGTATCTTATGTTAAATTTAAGACGTGATTCATTGCCTGTTAACCATCATAGGATATTGCACACAAGCAATCAACGCATCTTTCCCATGAATTGACTGAGCTTTATCAACGGCTTCTTCCACGGTTCTTGTCCAAATGAAGCCCAAATGCTTAACGAGCTCCGGATCCTGCGCTCCGGCTATGAAAACTTGTCCAGCGTGTCGTAGACGCTTAAGTGGATGTAAAGCAAGTATGCCGTGAACTGGATGGAAAGCATATTCAAAACGGTATTTGTTAATGAGGTCTATTCTAGCTGCAAATTGCTCAGCATATTCGTGCATGATTTCGCTTGGATCCAATGATCTAGTAAGTATGTGTTCCCAGATCTCCCGGTGAGATGGATGGTGAATATCATCCCATTCATTCTTACATGGGGTAGCCATTACTACACTGCATCCGGGTTTACCAATAGCTTCAATCACACCGCCTAAATATCCCAAACCTGTAGATATGAGGGTTAAAATTGGAGTCATAGATCCAAAAGCAGCGTATGGACTCCAATTGGGAACGCCGTAGCAGATAACATCCGCTTTTTCTTCCAAGAGACTTCTTCGTGGGGGCATATTGGCCCTTAGCACGTTTAACGCTTCTCTTCTCGTTGCATTCACTGAGCCGGCCCAAATGTTAGAAACCTCGAATGGATTTGCGAGCAAAGTTTCAATCTTAAAAATCTTTTCTGATCCAAGCTTGGACTCGACAAGGGAGCCCATCTCGTTTAAGATTTCATGTAGAGGATTTTTGACAAGCGAAGTGGTCATGATTTCTGGAGTATGGTGCCAGCGAATAGACCTCCACGTAGAAAGCCCAACGCAAATGGATTTCCATCCACCATTGAATCCGGTAGATAGCGCATTAACATAAATTGTAAGATCGGAATCTACAACCAGCCTATTAATCTCAACATCGTAACCTGAAGGTGTTTTCCCGAGATATATGATGTTGCTTCGATCTTCTGCATCATGACATAGAATTCTATCTCCAAATTCCTTGACTACTGAGCTCCCTAATATCGTTTCGAGCTCTGAAAGACGAAACTTGCGATGTAAAGCATTAGCACATAGTAACGTGATTTGGCTTTTGCCTACACCAACCTTTCTCAACTCTTCCAATATTATTGAAATAGCAGTTTCCCAGACTGGTGCATAGCATGGAACCGTTGGATCATCAAAAGCTATTGTTATTTTCCAAGAAGGCTTAACAAACTCATGTAAAGGCTTTGCGTCAAGAGGACTACTTAATGCCATTTGGATAGTTGAGGCTAAATCTTTAACAGGCTTAAGCTCAGTACCAGAAACTGGTGTAATAAGACGCGCTCCATCCGGCAGATTCACGTCAATCCATTTATCTCCAAAAACAAGTTCAACTTTCATTCATGTCTCCTCAATGCATGGTAAACTGAACAAATTTCTCAAGTTTCTATACCTATTAACTATAGTCGGAATGTTATGGCATAACTCCGATAAATTTTCTCGGCCTCATTTTTCTTTTTTCAAGGAAGTCCTTACATCTTTCCCTAAACTCTCTTGAACTCCAAACCATTGAAGTAATATCCATCGCTAACATCATGTTTAGCATTGCTAAGTCTGTCCAGAATTTTAGCCCAGACTTCATCACTTTAAAAGCCTGTGGGCTAGCGTTTTCTATTATATGTATTGCTAGCCTCCTCGCTTCCTCGTATAATTTTTCATCATCAACAACCCTGTTAACAATACCAAAGTTATAAGCTTCTTCGGCTGTTAGAAGTCTTCCAGTAAAGAGTAATTCTCTTGCCCTCTTCTCTCCAACTATCAGAGGCAAAAGTTGGACGCCTAGGCCCATGGCTGTTGAGCCGACTATAATTTCCGGCTGCCCTAATTTGGCTGTTTTTCCAGCAACGACCAAATCGCAAGCCATAGCAATTTCATGCCCTCCTGCCACACATACACCGTTAACAGCTGCTATAACAGGCTTCCCAGTCTCCCTAATTACCTCGATAATCCTCCAATATGCTTTCAGCCATCTTGACCCTTTTTCAAAATTTCCCCTCATCAATTCCCTCACATCAGCACCTGCTGAGAAAGCCTTCCCAACGCCAGTAATAAGAATAGCTTGAACCTCTTCGTCTTTGTCTGCTTCCGCTATAGCCTCATAAAGCTCTTTTAACATTTTTAGGCTCAAAACGTTCAGCTTCTCAGGGTGATTCAACTTTATCCACAAAAGCCTTTCATCTTTTTCATCTCTCTCAACAATAATCCTATCATACTTCACTTTTAACTACCTCCAAAATAATTTCGCCATCCTCCCTTACTTCCTGCTTTGTATCTTGGATCTCCAAGATATCCACTTAAAACAAGCTTTCTCAACGTTAAAGGCGGTTTATATTGAGGCTCACCTGTTAGAGCGTAAATATACTCTCCGATATGTAGCACCGTGTCCAATCCTATAAGGTCCATAAGCTCAAATGGACCCATAGGATGTCTAAAAGCTAACTTCGTCATTTCATCTATACTTTCTATACCAGCTATTCCCTCTTCAAAGATTCTTATAGCCTCGAAAAGATACGCAGTGATAAAGCGAGTTGTATAAAAACCCGGCCCATCTTTTACCTCGATTGGAATTTTTCCAAGTTTCCTTGACAAATCCATGACAAGCCTTAATGTTTCTTCAGATGTAAGCGGACCCCTTACAACTTCAATGAGGGGCATTACAGGTGCTGGGTTAAACCAGTGCATTCCTGCAAATTTATCCTTTCGCTTTACGGCGGTTGCAAGCTCGGTGATCATTATACTTGAAGTGTTAGACGTCAAAACCGTTCTCTCTGAGCACGTCTCATCGAGGATTTTAAAAACCTTCTTTTTTAAATCTACATCTTCGGGGACTGCCTCAATGACGAAGTCGACGTCTTTACAGAATTCACCGTAGCTTGTCGTTGTCTTAATTCTGCTCATGATTTCCCTCATCTGCCCTTCGCTCATTTTACCCTTTTCAACCATCGCCTTAAGTCCGAAAGGTCCATCCTCAATCAGTTTTAAAGCCCTTTCCAGTATACCAACTTCAACGTCCAGAAGGTAAACATTAAAACCCGCCTGTGCGCATGTTTGGGCAATCCCGCGGCCCATAATGCCAGCGCCGACAACCCCAACAGTTCTAATGTCTTCAACTTTCAAATAAACCCCTAAATGCCAATGTAGTAGCTTTTGGGAGATAAAATTTATGCGAAAAGTCTACAAAGTTTAAGTGTTCAAAGTTGGTGAGAGAATGGTAAAAATTGATGGAATGGGCTTTGGATGGATAATGGTCGATGGAAAAAAGTATAGACATGACGTTGTAATCTTCCCCAGCGGCAGGGTTAAAAGACGAAAAGGAGGGTTTCTAATGTTTGGAAGCCATTCCTTTAAACAGAAGGAGTTTGAAGAATTATGTGTAGAAAAAGCTGACATCATAGTTGTAGGAACCGGAACAAATGGTGTAGCAAAAATTTCTGAAGAAGCAGAGGAATATTTGAAGAAGTCTAAGGTAAAACTGATAGTGCTACCATCGTTGGAGGCAACAAAGAAATTTAATGAGCTTATTGAAGACAAGAAAAAAGTTGGGGCGATAATACACGTTACATGTTAAACATGTTTTAATCCGGAAAAGATTTTGCAAAACCTACATTCCACTGCAATTGTGATACAAATGAATCATTTCAAGATGATAATAGACATACATGTTCACCCCTTTTATAAAGAGAGTAGAATATTGGAAGAAATGAATAGAGCAGGTGTAAGCTGCGCAGTTTTGTTGGCTGTGGACGCCGACCCGATGGATGTCGATAAACCCGAAATTAAGAACAAGCTGAGGACCCGCTTTTTAGAATCATGCATGGAGGACATTTGGGGCTTAAAGCCATTAACTATAGAAGAACAGATTAAAAGATTCTTCCAAGATTTAATAGCTTACTACCCAGACCTTAAAAGTTCAAATCAGGAAATAGCCGACATAGTTAGTAGATATCCCAACAGATTCATCGGATTCGGCTCTGTTAACCCAAACAAAGACGAGAACTATATAGACGAGAAGCTTAAGGAAATCAGCGATCTCAAACTGAAAGGCATTAAAATGCTTCCAACCCTTCAAATGTTTAACCCAGTTGAAAACAGAAATTTCGAGAAGATATGTGAATATTGCGAAAAAAACAGGAAGATTCTTCTCTATCATACAGGCTGCGACCCTGGACCATGGGAAAACCCAAAACTTTCTGAAGACGCAAACCCCAAATATTTGACAAGCATCCTAGAAAGGTACAGCCCCATAATCATACTTGCGCATACGGGAAGCTATAGTGCTTGGAAACCAGGAATATGGTTTGATGAAGCTTTAGAGTTGGGTAAAAAATTCGATAACGTGTACTTTGATACAGCTGCAGTCTCCAACTTTATCTTTTCAGAGAAGAATCTAAATAGAATAAGGCAGACAGTCGGTTTAGACCGCTTGCTTTTCGGCTCCGATTATCCTGTTGTTTGGGGGAGCGATATAAAGAGTGAAGTAGACTTTATAAAATCATGCAAACACCTGACATTTGAGGAGAAAAAGAAAATTCTGGGTTTAAATGCAGCAGAAATTCTTCACATAACATGAGGGTACATGATGATTAAAGAAGTCTTCCCTGATCTATTCCGAATAAAGGTTCCATTACCCCATAATCCACTGGGACACTTAAACGCTTATCTAGTAAAGTCGGATGAGCAGACGCTATTGATTGATACAGGCTTAGATTTTCCACAGGCTTTCGAGGCTATTCATAAGGGACTCTCTAAAGCCGGAGTAAACAAGCACAAGTTAACGGATATTTTACTCACACACTTCCACATCGATCACATAGGATTGATTCCCCGCATCAAAGACTCCTCGAAATCCCTTAATCTCTGGATACACTCCGTTGAGAAGGAACTTTCAAGATCGATAGTGGGGGATTTTAGGAAGTACTTGAGTGATATGAAGGACTTTCTCAAAGCTTCTGATGCACCTTCGTCCTATGCAGATAATCTTCAAAATTTTCATCCAGCCTTTTTCACCCCTAGAGCTTACGAAGAAATCGCAAAAGAGGCGTATCCCTTATGCGATGGTCAAGAAATTCACGCAGGCCAATACAGCTTTCAAGTGTTATGGACACCTGGCCATTCTCCTGGCCATATATGCCTCTACGAGCCTAACTTGAAAGTTCTCATCGCTGGAGATCACGTGCTTCCGACAATTACACCACATGTTTCTCAGTTTATGATTGACACAAATCCGTTGGAGGATTACCTTAAAAGCCTAGAAAAAGTGGAGGGACTCAACGTTAAAGTGGTATTACCAGCTCATGAAAAACCTTTTACAGATCTCGGTGGAAGGGTGAGACAGCTTAAAAACCATCATGAAAAGAGGCTAAAGGAAATATTAACTCTGCTATTAAAAAATGGAAGTTTAACACCTTATCGCTTAGCCTCCATGGTAAGTTGGAACGTAAAATACAAGTCTTGGGACACTTTTCCACCATTTCAGAAATACCTGGCCCTTGGAGAAACGCTGTCACATTTAACTTTTCTAGAGAAAAAAGGCTTGGTGAAGAAAAACGTGTTTAACCAGAAAACCCTTTACGAATTGACAAATTGTAGGCCTAAACTCTTTCCATGAAATGCTTTCTTGCTAAAAGAGCCGCTCCAAAGGCGCACACAATCTGTGGCTCCCTGGGCAAAATTAGGCTAAACCCAATCTTTTTACTTAACGCCTCTACAAATCCCGGATTTTTTGCAACTCCACCAGTCAACGCTATTTCTCTTTCAAAACCAATCCTGTTTGACATGCTAAATATCCTTTCTGCTATAGCGTTATGAAGGCCAGCGATGACATCTTCAACCTTACAGCCCTTACTTACATGGGATATAACCTCCGATTCGGCGAAAACAGTACACGTACTACTTATCTTGACAGGATCTAGCGATTTAAAATGAAGCACGCCCAATTCATCTATGGGTTTTCCGAGAATAGAGGCCATAACCTCGAGAAATCTTCCAGTTCCAGCTGCACACTTATCGTTCATAACAAAGTCTATCACTCTTCCCTTTTCATCAACCCTTATAGCTTTTGAATCCTGACCACCAACGTCGATAATCGTTCTCACAGACGGAAAAAGTTTGTGAACACCGTGAGAAATGCAAGTAATTTCTGAAAAAACCTTATGGGAATCAACTAGTTCCCTTCCATATCCAGTTGAAACTACATAAAGAACATCCTTTCGGGATAAACCTGGTTTCTCCAGCGCCCTTTTCAAAGCTTCATTCGATGAAGTTTTAAAGTTGATTCCAGATGGAACTATAGCATGTGAGATTATGTTTTCATTTTCATCAATAATAACGACTTTTGTCGCCGATGCTCCTGCGTCTACTCCCGCGTACATGATCTCTCCCTAAGAACCTCAATAAACGCGTCAATTCTGTTTTTTATTTGGGCTTCGGCGTATTGCCTTGGATCAGCCATATCCGCCTCGAATATCAGGTAAGGTACGTCATATTTACTACCAATAATCTCCGCAGTTACCAATTGGGGTGCGGACCACGATTTACAACTTCTATTAGAGAATAAGACTGCTCCATCTATGTCAAACTCCTTTATACTTTTTAAAAACTTTTCAACCCTAAGGTCTATATCCATGTTTAAGCCCATAGCCAAAACCTTTTTTGCTACACTTTCCAGCGGTTTGGAAGCGTCAAGTCTGTAAGCCCAAGCTTCACTATAGGGTTCATAAACGAAAACCGCCCCTTTATCTTCAAAATACTTTATTAGGTCAAAGGCATACCAAAGCCAAATGCCATCGAAAAGCAATCTGTATTTTTCATTTTCGATCACACCTTCACGCTTTTCCACTTTCCCTCTAACTTCCCTCAAAAGTTCCTCGTAAAACTGCACTGCTTCAACAGTCCCTTGCATTATCACTAGAGGGAAAATATCTGAGGCAGAATCCCTCCCCCCAAGTGGACAAGGCTTGTTGCTTCTAATTTTTAACGCTTCAAGCCACAATTCACTTGCCTTGTCGGAGAGCTTAACAGCCTCAACAAGTTTTTCCTCGTCAAACTTCAGCTTGAACTTTTCTTCAACAATTTCTATTAAATCCATCAATTGTTTAACTACATAGTCTAAAACATAATTTTCAAGATCTTCTGGAGCCAAAACATAAGGAGCTTCGCCGACAAACAATGGTGTTCCTAAATGTGCCTGAAGACTTTGCCACCATTTTACGTAGACGTCACATGAGTTTCTGAAAGTAATAAGAATGTCTGGCGGTGGCATAAGCCCGCTCATTCCACTTAGTGCATAACCTAAACAGCATCTACTATAAGAACATAAATTTTGAGAGTAACCTCTCTTTTCAGCCTCCTCAAGGTATTCCATTATAAAGTTGCGAGCACTACACATAGCCCCGAAATGCTCCGGTGCAACAGGAAAAACACTTAATGCATGCAGCAGCTCTACGGGCGTAAAAACAGTTACCCAAGCGACAGGCTTTCCTCGAGCTTTATGATCAGAGGCTTTTGCAAAATATTCGAGGATTAGTTCTCCAATTTTCTTGGTCGCTTGAAGCACGCGGCTTCTACCTTTTCTTTCGCTCATCTTAACCACCAATAGATTCGACGAAAGCTTCTACTCTTGCTTTTATCCTTCCTGCCTCCTGCTCGAAATTCTCGTAGTCTATCAACATAGTCGGCACCTGTTTTTTAGAAAGCATATCTCTCACGTGGACAGAGTCGTAAAGTATTGGATCACAGAACCTCTGAGTGAGAATTAACACTCCCTTTACTCTAAACTTTTCAACCATAGATTCTATGTATGCTAACCTTTTCTGAAGCGGTCCGTGAGACGGACATGGAGTCCTTTGGAGATACCTTTCTGCTAATGCGTAGAAGGGATCTTGGTGAAAGTTTGCAACATTATCCCAAAAATATCTCGAACCCGTGCATAGATCATCAGAAGCAATGAAGCATCCAACATCTTCAATCATTTTAATCAATTCTAAGTCGAAAATTGCTGTGCCGTTTATGTGCAGCCGAACATAATTCTCCTTGACGTCACCAATTTTCGAAAGGAAAGTCTTAATTTGAGCGTTAACTTCTTCCTTTGGCATCCACATACTTGCAATAGCGAATTTTAAGCGATCCAGCCCATTAACCCCAAATGCTCCATCACCGTTTCGCAAGTAAATCTCCTTCAGTAAACTTCTATTCTCGTTGCAAATTTTTATGGCCTTCAATAAGGCTTCGAAGTCAATTTTTGCGCCCAAATTCTCAGCTAAGAAATCCTTAAATCTTAAAAGCTCTTGCTTTAGGAAGCTTATTTGAAGTATTCCATCCGTGTTATGTGGAACTCTAATAAAGAAAACTGGTTTGCCAACCTTCTTCTTTATTATATCGTAGAGCCTCCACATCGGGTCACATGTATGAGCGAAGACAAACCCGCTGAAAAATTCTTCTAACTTTAAAATATTTTCAAGCGTTGTTCTAGCAAACTGGCAAATAAATGTAGGTGTTAATGAACTGAATGTTGACCCATAGTTAGGTATTCTGAAGGGCTGAAATCCTGCAGATATTATCAACTCTTCCGGAATATAGCTGCACGTATAGCCTATCACGTTAACCCCTGAATCTTTATACATTTGTAATAACTTAATCGGGTTTTTGACTAAGGTTTCGTTATCTACTGATGGTGTCATTTTAACCTACTCTTATTTGTCGGCTAAATAAAAATGTTCGTCTGAAGAATGGGTTTTCAACTTTATACCATGCTAGATCTTATGTGCTGGCAGCAACTCTTATTTGGATACTGGTTGGAATAGTAATTAGATCTTTATGTGTCAAGATAGGGCTAAAGTTAAATTCGGTTGCTTTTTGCCCGTTCCGGCGACCCCCGTCGATAAATTGCTCAAGATAGCAAAAGTAAATGAAGATGCTGGCTTTGACTCATTATGGTTTCCAGATCACCTCCTATTTATACCGCCGGGAATCGTGCCGGAAGCGTGGTCAATGTTGGCTGCCACTGCTGTATTAACGAACAGGGCTCTTCTTGGAACATGTGTTACTGATCCACATAGGTATAATCCAGCAGTTCTCGCCCAGAAAGTTGCAACTGTTGACCAGATCTCTGGTGGCAGAGTTATACTTGGATTGGGGGCTGGTGAAGCCATGAACCTTGAACCTTTTGGAATAAATTGGGAAAAACCTGTTTCAAAACTTGCTGAAAGTGTAACAATCATGCGTAAGCTTTGGGCTGGAGAAATAATAAATTTTGAGGGGGAATTCTGGAGATTTAAGGATGCTTTCCTGCAAATAACTCCAGTTAGAGGTAAAGTCCCAATTTATTTTGGGGCTAATAGCCCACGAACACTAAAACTTACTGGTGAGTTGGCTGATGGTTGGTTATCTATCCCACTCCCACCAAAATTGTATAGACAACGCTTAGAACTTGTTAAAGAAGGAGCTGAAAAAGCTGGGCGTTCTTTGAGCGAAATAGAAACTGGAATATACCTTTATACAGCCGTAGCTGAGAACGCTGAAGAAGCATACAGACAAATTGAATCTATAAAGGCTCAAATAATACCCTCGCCAGCGCTTTTAATTGAGGCTGGTTACGATGTCGAACTACCTGAAAATCTTAAGTCTATATCCTACTTTAAGGCATTGCCAAATCCAGAATGGATAGAGAAATTTCTGGCTTACAGTGAACTTATACCAAACGAAGCGGCAATAGAATTTTCTATAGTAGGAACAGCTAACGACTGTATCGAAAAGATAAACGAGTATGTAAAGGCTGGTGCAATGCATATCATATTAGTAAACGCTGGTCCTGACCCCAAAGAAACTCTGAAAATTTATAGTGAGAAGATACTTCCCTACTTCAAAGAGAACAGGTGATACTTTCAGCAAAATTCAAAGTCTTAAAGTCAAAAAGACTTAAATCACTCTGCTGCTATTTTTAAGGTCAAGAGGCTGCAGTATGGTCAACTATGCAAGATTAAATAAAATTTCCATTATAATTTTTGCAGTTTTAGCGGTTATGGCTGTATGCATATCGGTATTTTATAAAATGTATACTGAAGCCTTGATACTTTGGCTGCTAAACTTTATTGTTGCCTTCATAGCCGCGGTTTTTGGAAGTTTACGGATCCGCAGTGAAGAAGAAGAAAAAATGCTCAAATAATCCTTAAAAATTCAACAAAGTTTTATTTGTCTGAAAGGCTTTTTGAGTCGGTTTAGCGGCGGCGAATGGTTCTTAAAAAGCATGGAGAAACGCGGACTTGGTTGTTGGAGGAGTTTCGCAGACTTCTTCAAGGCCGAACATAAGCGTTTTTATTCCCGTTTATGAGGGATCCGACCTTTTAGAGGCCCTGCTGGAAAAGCTGACAGACGACAAGTGTGATGTAGAGTTTTTTGTAGTCATAGACAAGCCTAACGGTGATTCGCTTAGGGTTGCGGAGCGCTTCCGCAACAGGGTTCACTTCATTTTGAACGAGGAACGCCTCGGCAAAGTTGAGGCGTTAAACAGGGCAGTTAAGTTTTCCAGCGGCGAAATTCTCGTTTTTCTAGACGCTGACGTAATCGTCAACGACGCCGTTAAGTTTTTCAAGATTGTGCAGGAAGATCTAGCGGACGCGGACATTGTCGACTTGAAGAAGAAGATTCTGCCAAGCTCTTTCATTTCCAGAATGGTTAACTATGAATTTGTTGGTTCAAATTTTGCCAGCTACCTTTTCTCCAAGCTTGTCGGGAAATGCATAGGAATTGGTGGAACAGCTTTCGCCATAAGAAGGGAGACTTTCGAGGAGGTTGGAGGCTTTTCAAGAGTTGTCTCTGAAGACTTGGACTTGGCGGTTAAAACCCTTCTGAAAAATAAACGCTTCAAATACGAGGGAAGAGTAGAGGTCTATACCGCGGCGCCATCAACATGGAGAAGTTGGTTGAACCAGAGGAAACGTTGGGGCATAGGCACAGGTTTGTGGATTAAGGAAAACTGGAGGAAGCTTATCCGTTACATTGCAAAGTATCCCCACGTGGCGTTTCCGTGCGCCGTCATGGTTTTTCCAACAGTCATACCTTTTCTTCTCGGTTATGCCTGCTCCAGCCTTCTGGAGAAGCAGCTCCAAAACATGGTCCCAACGGTTTTAGCGGCGCAACTTTCAAGCCTCCAAATATCAAAAGTTATCTCTTCTTCGCTTTTATCCATAATCCTTACTTTTTTAACGAACTTTGTTTTGGGCTTTGCAGTCTTCTCCATAGTTTTCTACCTAGTTTCGAGGAGGCTTGGCTTCCGCTTCAACATAGCAGAATTCATGGTCTACTACTTCATTTACCAGCCTATAGCCACTCTTGTGCTCTTCGCAGGCATATTGAAGGCTTTCATGTTCCAAGACCACAAATTGGACTGGAAAGTTTAACCGAAAAACGTTTAAAAGCTAACACGCCTCTGTGGTTAAACCGTTTCGGGGAAGGCTTGCTCTAAATGGCCTTGGCTGTGGAAGTTTCAAACGTCGTGAAAGTCTTCGGCAACGTCAGAGCCCTAGACGGGCTGAGCTTCACAGTTAAGCCCGGCGAAATCTACGGGCTCATAGGACCCAACGGTGCCGGAAAAACAACCGCGCTGAGAATAATTTCCACGCTTCTTCTGCCCACCGA
>Ga0209225_1000386_pt1 | contig 52645 bp, 59 predicted proteins | sample WasSprMetagenome_FD_184732 | JGI IMG/M metagenome (GOLD analysis project Ga0209225, IMG submission 184732) | Sulfidic aquatic microbial communities from Washburn Spring, Yellowstone National Park, USA - WS (SPAdes) (version 3) | ecosystem: Environmental > Aquatic > Thermal springs > Hot (42-90C)... | reverse complement strand
GAAAAATCTCGTTGGCGCTGCTTCCAACAGGCGGAACATACACAATGGACAACGCGGAAGCTGCAGATGCGGCTTTAGCCATAAGCCCCCAAGTCGCCATACCAATGCACAGATGGGACACAAACCCTGACGAGTTTAAAAACAAGGTTGAAAAGCCGTCAACCACAAAAGTTGTCCTGCTAAAACAAGGAGAAAAATACAAGCTGTGAGCTACCCACATCTAAAAATGGCTCGGGGTTTCCAGCTCAAAATGTTAAAACACGCTTGCCTAAAACAAAAACTATAACACTGCGGACATCGAGAAGTTAAGGCGCAAGAACCCAAAAAACCTCAAAGGACGATAATGTAAATTATGTTGTTGCCCCTAAGCAGAATGGTCCCATAACTCCTCGTTGGCCGCCCACCAAAATATTCCACCGCCTCCTCCAAGACAACGTTCATAAGGTTGTCGCACCCAACAACCTTTCCCCTGTACTCGAACCCCTCCTTTAAAACTACAAGAATGTGAGCGTTCAACTGTTTGGCAAGCACATCTAACGGTTTTCTGCCAGAATCCATAATAAGCACGCTGCTCCACCTGGATTTTCCGTCCATGTGCTTAAAGCCTTTAAGCCAAAAATAATGGAAATCTGCGAGAATCGACTAATTTCCTTACGCGGACAGCCTCATCCCCCTATACCTATGCGCTTGACAGCGCCCTCACTTGAGAATTTTGCTTAGCCGCCTGATCAGAAGCCTCGGCGCCGGATTCTCCATCATTCTCTTAGCCTCCGCAGCCGTGATATGTCCGGCCACTGAAAGAAGCTTCAAGGCGTCGCATGTTGAGCGTCGAACCTTCACAGCCACCATGAGACGCGCTGACTTCTGGCCGAGAAAAACTTTGGCCGGGTAACGCCTCAACATTGCAAGCGCAACCCTCTTGGCGTTTACGCCCTTTATTGTGAAGTCCGGAGGGTTTCCGTCGAACGTTAAACCGCGAAGCGACCTCCTCATCCACACGTTAAGCGAGGCGCTTCCAGCATCCTCCAATATGACAAACGTCACAAACACCCCTCACAGGTCGCTTTCAAGCTCCCCTCTTACGTTTCCTAAAGTAGCCTGTGCCTCGAAGGCTGACGTATTCGCCTCCAAGCCTGCCGATGACGACGGCTACAACAGCCTTAAACTGCTCAGCGTTCAACCGACGCTGAACGTTAACTATTACGTGATCCTCGCTTAAGCTTAATTGACCTCTCCACGGCTGAAGCCGGGAGATTCCTGCTTCTAAGGCGTTCATTGGTTGGTTGTTCATCGCCCTTTTAGGCTTCCACTTCATTCCGTTCCACCTTAGAAGCAGGGGGTGTGCCACCACCCCGTTAACGCCGCCTCCATGGAGGCGGCCTATATTTAGGACGCCTACGGCGTCCCTGTTAGCCTCTAATCCGCAGTGGAGGCATTTGAAGAGCCTTCCTTTTGTCGTTATGTCTTCGGAGTGGCAGAATGGGCATTTGCTTGATGTCTTGTATTCGCTCTTTTCCTCAACTTTTATGCCGTATTCTTCGGCTTTCTCCCTGAGCCTTCTAACAATGTAGTTGAAGCTCCAAAAGTTGTTTATCATGGCGTTTACCTTACTGTTGCTTTGGCTCTTGTTTCTTACACCATTCAGTCTTCCAAGAACTATCTTTGAGATTCCGAGCTGATCGGCACATTCAACTATGGTTTTTATCATGGCGTTCACGGCATGCCTAAACCTTCTCTGGCGTATTCTGTACAGTTTCCTGAGCTTCCTTGACGTTTTAGCCTTGTTGGTTCTTGCTAGCCGGCTTTGTTGTTTGGCTATTTTTCTTGTCCAGTACCACCAGTCTGCCAAGACTGTTCTTCCTGAGGAGGCTATGGGCTGCTTTAGGCCTTCAAACCATATTGTGGCGAGGTTTACAGCGCCGAGGTCTATGTAGAGGGGCTTGCTGCCTCCTCTATGGGGAGGCTTCTCGACTTCAACTGTCATAAAGCCCCTCCACACTTCATCCACCTCGTCGTAGACTATTTCTAGCCTTCCTTGCTTGCCCTTCCACTTCAGCTCGCCTTTATACTTTAGCTTGAGCCCTTTTGGAAGGTGTAGGTATTCGTTGTCGAGTCTATAGCAGTCGTTCCTAACAATTATCCTCAGCTCCCTTTTGCCGTTCCTCCTCCAGTATCTGGGCATTGAAACCCTTGTTATATGCTTTGGAAGCCTTCCCTCTGCCTCAAGCTTTTTGAGCTTGAAAAAGCTCCTCCAAGCCTCATTGTTATTGTTTATGATTTGCTGGGCTGTTGCCGAGCCAATCAGCGGAGCGTATTTTTCATAGAGGCTCTTGGGATACCACTCGAAACGTTTAAAGCGTATATACGCCTGCCTCCTTTCAAAGTTCACCTCATTGTATAGCCTAGCGCAGTTGTCCGCGAGCTCCCGTAAGGCGGGACAGCCTTCAACTATGAACGTGTTCACTCTCTTCATTTCAGACTCCCTTCTGGGCTTCAATGTATTTTTCAACGTTCTCTTTAGAGGCGGCGCCTATTGTCGAAACATAGTAGCTGTGCGTCCATAGAGACGGTAGCCTAAGCAGTTCTGGGAGCTCCTTTCTAAGGATGTTTGAGCTTCTACCCTTACTTCTCTTCACAATCTTGTGGACCGGTATTGTTGGATAGGCCGATATGAACAGATGAACGTGGTCAGGGTTTATTGCAAGTTCAAGAACTTTTATTCCTTTATCGGCAACCTGGAGGATCATCTGTTCCAGTCTCTCTTTGAATTTTTCCAACTAAGACCGGTCTCCGCCTCTTCGAACACCAGACTATGTAGTACTGGATCAGGAAGACCTTGTTCCCTGAGTTTGATAGTTGTCCACTGACCTACAGAAGTTTGTCGTAGTATTCAAGCTTTTCGGCAATTCATCCCCAGAACTAAAGTTCTGGGCTTTCTTGCCGGGTTGTTCTGTAAGCATGCAGCCTTTCAGGAATCATTCCCCGCACGGCCTCCACAGAAACTTCACACTGCGACTTGCATTCGTCAACAAGCCTCTTCAAAGCCTCGGCCAGATCCCCAAGATCCCCAACGATCAACTCCAAGACGCTCAACACATCCCCAAACCTCTTAACAAAGCCATCAACGCGACAAACGCCAAACAAAAATATTTATCGGAACCCAGCATAAATTTTGTCAATTTCAAAACGTTAATTCGGCGCTCCGCCAAAGGAGTTTGCGGTGATCCTAAAAACCTAGACATTTCAACCTAGTTGTGCACATGCATCTTCTATTTTTGCGTTATAGTTGAAGCGTTGTCATCTTACTTTGTCTTTAAGCCTTTTAATGATGGGGATTAACATGTGTTAACCCACAAAATTTTATGAGAAATTCCAGAAACGCATTATTTTTATTCTAGCACTGAAAACGATATTTTGGAATGTTCCAGATACTTTTTGATGGTGATCTCTCTGCACAGTTTAACAGAGTTTAGGAGAATTTTCGCGTTTGATTATAGGTTTAATGGTTCTAGAAGCTTAGATGAGGTTGCTGAAAGGTTGAGAGGCATGTTTGAATTTGAGGACGTTTACAATTTTGAAGAGGTTATTCGTCGTCTCCGCAGTAGAGGGTTTTTGAGGGAGTGGAAGAACGCATTGGCAATGAAAAGCGCTGCGGTTTATCCTACAATGATATACTTCTTATTTTTCCAAATCAACAGTTTAGGAGGCAGGTTATTTGTTCTGGAAACTAGTGGAAGCTGGTATAGCTTTGAAAAAATTTTACTTTCCATGAGGCCTTTTTGTAAGAATGCTGGAGTAGATTGCAACTTTGTCAGTCTTTGCTGACGCCATGGCTAACTCTTATCCTTGTAGGCTGCAAGTTCATTGCCATACACAGGAGGCTTATTTGAGCGAACACTATAAGTGAGAAGATGGAGAAAACAGCCTAGAAGAGGTTGTTGAGGTTTGCGGTCAATCTTTATTTTTGGCCTTTTCCAGGACTCCTCTGGAAAAACCGTTTTGTCTACGGCTTTGGCGAGGGGTTTTGCAAATATGGGGTTGAACGTGGCTGTTTTTAAGCCGCGTTCAGGACACAACATGTGGCACCAGTATGAAGCCTACCTCAAATGTAAGGCCGCACGCAGCCTTTTTTGTGAGGATATAATAAAGCTTAAGGAAGCTTCGAAGTGTCAGCTCCCATATGAAGTTTTGAATCCTGTTGACGCCCTGCTCTCAGTATTTAACACTGAAGCCTTTCTAGAACAAAAACGCGAAAGCCAAATGTTCCTTCTGGAACAAGAAGCATATAGTCAGCTCATTGTGGAGAGACATTCATTCTTTAAGGATGGGAAGGCGGAAAGCGTCCTCCTACTCAACGAGGAAAATGTCAACGCCAATTTAGTGCTTTTTGATAGAGAATACATCGAAGAGTTGAAGAGGAATGCAGTTCAAGTAATACCGTTGCACCGCCCAAGTGAATGGGCGGCGCTCTCAAACGAGCTGGGAGCGAAAGCCATTCAAAGCTGCTACAGTGTGGTTAAGCGTGCATGCGACAGCCTCATTATCGAGGGATTTAACGATTCAGTTTGTCCAGAACCAGCAGTGGTTGAAGAGGCGGACGTGATAGTCGGAGTAGCGCCTGGAGCAGCCATATTCTATGAACCAAACGAGTTTAAGAGAATACTGAACACTATGGCGAAGCTTGGAAAGGACCCTAAAACCCTAAGGTCAAACAGCGTTATAAAGTATGCAAGGAAATACGAAGTCGTCAAAGTCCCCCAGCTCCCACCCGAATACCTCAACGACTACAACAAGTTAAGCGTAGAGCTTGGACAAATAGTGGATTACGCCCAGCGCGCCCTGCAAACTTGATTTCGCACCCGCCCATACGTTAGCAACATGCTCCAAAGCCTAGGCACGTCATTACGCCTTTGATGGTTTTCATTTTACCATTTATTTGTGGTTCTGTTTGTTTGCATGCAAGCGTACAAAGCGTTTTTCTTGCTTTCTGTTCCGTGTTTTGAGTTCAAGCGCGTTCTGCTTTTGGTGGACATGTGGCTGATACGGATAACTCGAGGAGCATGTTTAAGTGGGCTACCGTATTCTGTCCAAGAACTAGATGGCGACCTTCAGCGTCCGATAGGCATATCGCGGACTGGCTGAGCATGTTCACTCTCTAAGGCGTAAGATACCATGAAGGCTTAACGGACAATTGAGAAGAGGCGTAGACCTGGAGAAGGGAATTTCTGTTTAGGCATTTTAGCGTAAGGTAAGCATGCTTACTTCATACCGGGATTAAAAAGAGAGGATTAGTTAAGTAGGGCATGTGTGGGCGGGTAAGCACGCTTACAAGGTCGATTTAACAGCTTGCATTTGAAAGAGAAAGAAGCATGCCTATGACTACAAGCAGTAAACCTTTTATGTTTCAATAGTTTTCGATGAAATCTAATTTCGAGGGATGCTGAAGTGGTGAAGATAATAGTTGACAACGATAAGTTCACCGATGTGGTACATGTGTGGATACGTGCACAGTTGGGGTTTACGAGGTTAAAGAGGGAAAGTCTGTTCCCGTAAAATCAGAAGAGTGTCTAATGTGCAGGCATGCGAAGCCCAGTGTCCAGAAAACGCCATACAAGTCATAGAGTAATCTTCATCAGTTCGTCATTAATTCGCGTGGCGTGCTAACAAAAAATTATAGATAGAGGAGAAGCGCCATCATAACGTGAGCGTAGAGTTCAAGGCATTGTATACTTTTTACGCTATATTTCTTACATATTGCTATTGAATTTCTTATCTGCATTCCGGTATGTTGTAGTATCTCCTCCAGGTTTTAAGCAGAGGAGGCTGGTTTTTAATCCTCTTAGCGCAACCATCCTACAGGTGCTTCTATCGCCCCTAGCGGGATATTTATCTGACAAATGGGATCCGGAATACTTGTAGTTGCGGGTATGGGGTTGATCACGTTGGGAATAGTGGTATCAATCATGTCATATAGGTGGCTGAGTTTCCTAATTGCGTCGCTGATTTTCTTGGAACTGGCTTCGCATTCTTTGCTTCTCCAAACACAACGCAGATAATGCGGAAAATCCCAAGGGAAGCATTCGCCTCAGCATCATCATTTCTAGGGCTAATGAGATTTCTTGGACAATCACTAAGCACATCCATACTGACGGCTACGATGCTGGCGTTTAAAACCTCCATACCAATGGAAGAGTCGCTCACAGTATACCTGATAGTAGCAGTTGTCGGGACAGCCACGGCTGCTATGTCAGCGCAGGGAAAGAAGGCGTAAACATTTATATTCTAATTTTAAACTCTACTTTGTTCCATTTAAACCCCATATTTCTCCGTAAAGCTCTTTTTCCACCTGAACGAGCGTTCTGACCATTTCACGAAGCTTCTGTTTAAGCTCAAAACCTTTATAGTTAAGCCTGGGATCGTTCTCAATCAAGCTAATGATCTGCCTAAGCCTTCTAAATGCCTCCTGATACTCCTCTTGGCTTACCTCACGCCACCTCATAATGAACATCCCGCTGAGAAATTTGAGTAAGGTTTCATTAAAACCTTACATTAATGGAATAGTAAGCTAATCATTCAGGTTGATATTAGTTTTGAGATTTTTAAAGCGGGGATCCTTTAACAGAGCTTCATGGAATTCTTCATACTTTAATACAGGTTCAGGCGCATCTGCACATACAGCCATTAAGATTAGCCTAACAAATGTGCCGTCTTCAAGCTCAAGTTCAGGCTGATTTCTTATTGGAAGGAATGCGGACTTTGGGGAGGAGGCATGCATTATTACCTGCTCATAAAATCTCCTGCGGACTGGGTCATAGAGCATGTGCAGCAAACTCTTAAACCCGTCAATCGGAAACCTCCCCAACCTCCTCATTATAAGCCAGTCAATTTTATCAATAGCATAAAGAATGTTTGCACCATCGTAAAGAGCTAAAGTAAACATATTTCCCAACTTTTTATTCAAGGAAGATTCCTTAATCTCTACCTTAACCTTCTTCATTCCATCCCTTTATGGAAATGCTCACCACAAATAAGTTATTATTTAGTTTTAAAATATTCATCTTGCGCCATTCTTTAAAAGGCCTCATCACCTTGTCAAAATTTACATAAGCGTATTCTCCTATCTATTGAAGGAAGGTGGTGCTCTGATGAAGGGGAAAAAGGCTGGTTTGAAAAGTATTCGGGTGGCATTGGGTGGTTATTCATTGCTTTGTCTTTGGCTATACCTTTGAGTTTTAGAGGGATTCTCCAATTCACCATTCCAGCCGTGGTGTATTCGGCTACTTTAGCTTCACATGTTCCCGTCATGCTCTCAATGGTTTTGGGACCCAACTTTTGCTGGCTTAGTGGGTTTCGGTTCCACCCTTGGATTTTTTGTAACTTTAGGACCGGTTGTAGGTGCCAGAGCTGCAACCCACATTCTCTGGGGGTGGCTGGTGCTTTCGACTTAGAAAGGGGGATGCCATTTCAAAGGTTTTATTCATTATAGCTCTCCCCATTCATGCCATAGCTGAGGGCCTAGTGGTTGTGCCCTTCGGCATACCATGGGAAGGAGCATTAATAAACACTGTAGGAGGAGCACTTCACCACATTGCCGATTTCATTATTTCATTCGCCATACTAAAAGTTGTTCAACCCTATCTGAAAAACTTAGTTGCGAAAAAGAAGCCTGAAATTAGTAGTAGCCAAGAACAAAGAAATATTATTTGCAATGGCCTCAGAATAAAACATCAAAACACTTGTGCAAACCATTAAGCTGAACCATCCATCCTTTATGGTAAATCATTACTTTATGTTTGTTCAAAAATGTATTCAAATTTGGACATTTGCTCGATAAATGAGCAAACATCTTTATAAATTTAAAATTAGCAGGTTATAGTGAAGACGATTCAGAGGAGATTTGTGTGGGTAAGAGATGCTTGATTGTTAATTGTCCCTATTTGGCTGAGGATGGGACATGTCTGCTTCCAGAAATCGAACTAAAAGAGAAATGTCCAGCAAGAGAACGCTTGGAACATGAAGAAAAAGATGAATGGATCAGCGAAGGTTATGTGAAAGAACGCTTAAGGTCCCGCGGAGTTATTGAATAGTACTATCCATAAAATTTATTCCAATACGCAATCTTTTCCATTAACAGCGACTAATGGGACATAATTTAGAATACATAAAATTTTTTACTGCTGAGTATTCGAAAAGCGTTAGTTATTGCGCTGTATGGTTGTGTTGAGGTGGAGTTCGTCTGTATTAATAATTTTTCGGTTTATCCGGCTTTACCCACATTCCGAGTTTTTGGTCGGGCTTTTTGGAAATTTTGATGACGAGGTAGGCTGCAGCTTCAGGTTTTGGCCACAGCATTTTTCATTTTCGCATATTTATACTTTTAGCGTGTATAGTTACCTTGGCTATTAAAAGAAACCTGCTCAAAGCTGAGACTTTTCAGACAGAGCTGGACAAATTGCTGCTGACGAAAATTTTAAAATTTGATTTCGCCCTTTTCCATGAGTTCTTTAACCTTAAGTATAGAGTATTGGACTGCGTGGCTTCTGTCGGCGAAATATCCCTTCTCAACCTGTTCGTCAATCCATCTGACAAGCTCAGGTAATATGCTGACCGTTAGCTTCACCTTCACCATATTAGCCCTTTAAGACATATGAGTTTGGCTTTGTTTAGCACTTATCTGTAATAATAAGCAAATGTAAGCAAACGTTATATAACAAATCTCGGAAATAGAATCCCTTGTTTCCTTCAACTTCCACCGTGGTGAGTGTAATGTCTAAAGCAAGGCGCAAATATGCGCGTGCCATCAAGAAAGTAGCCTTTATAACCGCTATACTTATCGAGGACCCGGAACCCTATGAAGGTAAAACAAATGCTGATATAGAAAAGGAGATTTTGGAGGAGATAGGGCCCATCCCATATGTGGCAAAAATAGAGAAAGTTACAGTTATCGACTTTAACAGCTAAGAAAAGAAGAAGTCGAAGAACGCAGTTACATGGTTCTGTGAGGAAGAAAATTTTAAGGCAAATTTTATAAGTGTAGTGTAAAAAATTACATTCGATTGTAGAATTGCATTTATCTGCGAAGCGTGCTTCCTTTATTGGGGTTTTTGCAGCTTTGCATGTGATAATTTATTTTTTGTCTTTTGGTTTGTGGCGTAATTGGGCTGTATATTTGGAGCCTGTTGAGGGGGTTATTCTTGGACCTTGGGCAGGGTTTTTTCGCTGCTTTTATTGGTAGTGTTTTGGCCAGAGCCAACAAGCCTATTGATTTGTGGATGTTTGGAATAGTCGCGGAGCCCGTTGGGGTTTTGGCTGCCGGTTTTCTCGCTAAGGGAAGGTGGAAGCCAGTTATGGCGATTTATGCGCTTATGCTTGCAGCCTACTTTATACATCCTTTTGGAACGTGGCTTCCACTCTGGACTATGCTGGACATTTTGCTTGCTCTAGCACTTATATATCCAGCTGCAAAGCTGAGCAGAAACCTTTTTGGGGAAAATGTTAAGCTCTTACCCCCATCCCTAGTCCTTTTATCTTTTGTAGCTACGGTAACTGACTCGCTGACACGGTGTTTCTGCTGATTCCAGCAGGATTATACAACGTCCTCGGATGGCCCCCAGAAGCTGTATACTACGCCTTTATAGAGGGGGCTGCCAGCTCCTACATTGAAGATATACTGGTAGTCATAACATCCATCATAGCCGGAGTCCCAATACTTATCACCCTTAAGACGCTTCTAAACTTGAAAAACCCTTCAACATAACGCTGTTTATTGCTTATTTGAAGCTGACTTTACCGTTTTGGCTCTTCCCATTTTTCTACTATCAACTTATTATCTCCAAGTTTGAAGCTTATTTTTACAAAAATTGAATCTGAGCCTTTAAACGGAAACATGCTATCCTCAGCCAAATCCTTCGGCAAGTAAATTAGAAACTTACCATCCTTTCTCTTAAACAAGCGTCCCCTTCCTTCACTAACCATAAATCTCACCCAACTTCTTTGAATTTAATATCCTTGTTCTTAATTTAATCATTTTGCTTCTTAAATAAACAAAAAGGAAAAAGATATTAAAAAATCGTATGTAGCAATCGGATGTGGGATGTCCTCTATCGAGTTTTGAGGGAGAGTTGAATTTTGTGGATTTCGTGTATTTATTTGTGATTCGCAATTTTAATGTGCCAAACGTGTATTTTGAGTTTTAAGGTTGGGTTGCTGATGGAGCTGTTTCATGCCGCCTTGAATATTGTAGCTTTAGCCGTGAACGTTTGCTTAGTATACTTCGCCTGTAGTTGCTGTCTGTGTTTAAGGGCGGTGCTATGAGTAGGCCGTGGCTTTTCGTTTGTTTTGGCGTTTTAGCTTTAGCTATAGGCTCATCTATATTTTCTTTCAAATATATTTTGGATGTTGGCCGTTTTGAGGTTCATGCTGCAGGCGGCTTAATAATGCTTTTGGGCGGAGTTTTGGCGTTGATCGGCATCTACCTCGAATACAGAAACTGGACAATTCCAAAATGATGGAGAGGCTTTTATAAATGAGGAGCATTCTCGAGCAGAGTGGCGGATTCTTCATAGAGTTTAAAATGTTGGCGGAAGTGGAGAACGCACTACAACAGCTTTTTGCCTCAGGCGCTATAGTCATCATCGCTACCATGGCGAGGTCCTGCGGGAAAAAGCTATGCCAAAAAATTCGAAAGAATATTAGCGTTGAAGAGGCATTGGAAAAGCTTTGTGAAACTTTGGGCGGATGGAATTGGGGAGAACTCACCTTTTCAAACGTTGACATAGAGCTTGGAATGGGAAAGTTTTCGGTTAAAAACTCACTTGAAGCGCGTGTCAAAAAAGCAGGCGAAAATATTGGCTGCCATTTCCTCTCAAATTTCATGGCCGGTTTCCTTTCAGAGCTTTTTGGTAGGAATGTGGCTGTTAAAGAGAGGAGATGCGCCTCTTGGGAAGGCAAGGTATGCGAGTTTGAGTTTCAAGTGGTTAGCAACGGTGAGTAAAGGGCGATGACCGTTAAAAACCCACTCGACGATAGGCGTGTTCAGGCCTTATTGAGCAAGTTTATGAGCGGAGGCATTGATACTTTAACACCAATTTTTGATTTAAAAAGAGGCTTTGTCTATCCTGATGTTGAGGAGATAATTGGCGAATCCGAAGATGCTGAAAAATTTTTAGCAATGCTTGTTGAGGCTGGCATTCTTAAGCGGGAACTCTACGACAAAACTGTTTATTGTCCAAGATGTGGGTCAGCAAACGTCTCGGTTCAATATTGTTGCCCATTCTGCCTATCCTATGACATCAAAAGGAGCTCACTTATTGAGCATATTAAATGCGGATATATGGACATTGAAGAGAAGTTTGTCAGCGGTGATGGGCTGATCTGCCCAAAATGTGAAAGCCAGCTGAATGTGGAGGATGTGGACTATAGGAGAGCTGGCCTATGGTGCACATGCAACAAATGCGGAAGAAGCTTTGACATACCAGTTCCAAGGCACTTCTGCAGAAACTGCCAAACAAACTTCACCTTCGAAAACGCCAAAATAAAAGAAACCTACAAATATCGCCTAAACGAGGACATTGTCAAAACCGCAGCCTCGGAATGGGCCATATTAGCACCTATTAGGAAAATGTTGGAAGACAAGGGCTTCAATGTGGAAACTCCAGGCTTCATGGAGGGCAGATCAGGCGTAAAACACATGTTCGACATAATAGCCTACAACAACGGAAGAAAACCGGAAAAAATGGCCATCAACATATCCACATCACCCGACGGAAAACCAGTCCCAGAACACGCCATAATCGACATGTTCGCCAAAGCCTTCGACTCTAATACTGAAAGGGCAATCCTAATAGCCATACCAAAAATAAGCGAAAACGGAAGAAAACTGGCAAACCATTATAAAATCCGCCTAATAGAAGCAAAAACGCCAAAAGAGGCTTTAGATAAAATTGAACAGCTTCAAGATCTGTCATAAAGCCAATTTCCAATAAAAGTTTTAGTTAGCAGCTTAACGCCTTCTTTTTCTTCATGATGGCGTGGCATGATTTGCAGAGAAAATACTCGAGAAACAGTCTCACCCTTTAAGATCTCCTTTCTACACATAAAATAACACGCTTTCTTTTATCTTCGAAACACTTCCTAAACTGCAAATTTAATTAAAACTATAAAACTCTTACACTTAGGAGATTTGGAACGCTATAATTGTAAAATTATATAGATTGATGTGTTACGAATGTGAACTTCAAGATAAGCATAGACATGTGATGTCCCTGACTTACGCGCTAGGTTGTTGCTAAATTCAGACAAAAATAGATTTTATTTCCTCAGCAGCATCTAAGCGAATGTTTGTTGTTCATTTCATTTTTATGGTTCTTTTTCAATGTCAAGGAGTTTATTGGCAAATCAACTTGCCAACGCAACTTAACAAAAACAATTTTTGTCCATTTTAGTCTGAATTCTGCAGCATCCTTGCGCGCACAAAAAGTTATTGGAATGGCAAGGGAGTTTTCATAACAACAAAAGTATGTATGAAAAAGCGTAGGATGAATGAACTTTGCGCAAATTTTTTAAGTTCTGCTATCGTTTTATTCCATTGGCGGTTTTGGATGGTTAAGGCTGCGATTTTGGTTACGGTGGTTCCTGAAAAGGTGGATGAGGTGGCTGGCAAGGTTAGGGCTTTAGAGCATGTTACTGACGTTTTGACGGTTGCTGGAAGGGTTGATGTGGTAGCCCTTTGCGAGGGTACATTTGAGGAGATATCGGTTGTGGTGCGGAGAGTAGGCGAGATTGATGGTGTTGAGACAACTGAAACGCTTGTTGAGCTGGTGGGTTAGATGGTTAAGGCTGTAATGCTAGTCAGGGTTAAGCCTCAAATAAGAATCGCCGAAAAAGCTAAGGGTCTAGAAGGTGTTAAGGATGTTTTTGACGTCACAGGAAGGTTTGACGCTGTAATAGTGATCGACGTTAAAGGGTTAAGCGATATTAAGAAGGTTGCCCTCAAGGTTCAGAAGATTAAGGGAGTAAGAAGAACGGAGACCTTGATCCACGTGGAATAAGCAATGATCTGAAAAACAGCTTAATTCCCCTTTATTTAAACCTAAACCGGTAAGAGCTTCTGAGGGCCACAATGCTTAATCTTTTAGCCCTAATTATGGTTGGGTTCATTGTGGGGCTGAGCGGGGCGGTCATCCCCGGCCCCCTCCTGGCCTTCGTCATTTTTGACGCCGTCAGAAAGCATAAGGTGACAGGCCATTTTATTATTTTAGGACACGCGTTATGGGAGGCTCTTATAATATGCCTAATCCTTTTCGGACTTGGCGGCTTAATAACACAGTTCAAAGCCATAATCTACATGGCAGGCGGAGCTATGTTAATGCTGATGGGCATGCTTATGATTAGAGGTGGACATGAGGTTAAGATTGAAAGCTCAAAGGTTAACTCGTCGCTGCTTGGAGGCATATTCTACACGGCGTTCAACCCGACCCAACCTCCATGGTGGGCCTCAGCAGGCTTAGCATTATTGCTGCAGGGATATGAAGTAGCTGGAAACTTGGGAATAGCCACAGTAACAATTGGACACTGGCTAGCAGACCTTACGTACTACACAATGGTTTCATACGTTATTTTCAAATACGGCAAACTCTTAACACCACGACAAAAGCAAATATCATTAACCATAGCAGTCTTCATTCTAATACTCGGCGCATACTTTATAATCAATGGGATAACCAGATAACGAAAATAGAAAGCTTGACACGTAAAATTAACTATTAGCCCTACCAGACGAGATAAGCGTGGGGAAAGATTTTATATTTGAGCCTCTTCTCTTTGGCTTCTACTCTTATAGGCCCTATTGGCTTTATCAGGCAGTAATGTGGTTTGAAACGGTGGGTTTTCTGATATGGTTTCGCGCTACAATCCATAGCTGCAAAGAACTAAACTCTAACGATAATTTTTGAAGCTATTCCCGCCCTTTCCATAACATCCTTAATCTCAACTCTTATGGTCAGATCGCCGGCCACGTAACATTTGAAACGCTTTCATGGCTACGCTCATACCTGATATAAATGATTGGAAGCAGATTGGCAGGCCTTAACATTTCTCTACCCTTTGGAACAAACAATAATAGCTTTGAGTGAAGCTTCCAAGGGCAGCCGTACAAAAGGTTGCAGGAACTGTTGGAGATATGAGGCTTAAAACGCGTACGCAAGAGACGAGTTTGAGATGGAAGAGAACGGAAAACAGCTTCCAAAATGCCCATAAGTCTAAACTCACATGTCAAATTTTGAAATATTTCATGTTTGGAAGCACTTATATAAGCAGAGTTAATTTACCGTCGTTGGATGAGGGTCTTGTGGACACAGTCATAGCATTAGCCCTTTATGGGCTTAACAGCCTATTCATCGCACTATTAATCCTAATAGTAATAGCTGGATTCGCAATAGCGAAGATGAAGTAGCAAAATCCGGTTTTTTGTGTTTTATGTTATGCGCATTTTATCTAGGTTTTGAAAGGCTTGTAGGCCGTTCTCGTATTTTCCAACAATCTCGTTGCTTCCCCCTTTCAATTTGTTTAGGTTTACGAAGTGTGGTATATCTATATATTACTGTGGAATAACTTTTTTATATCTGAAAAATTACGATAATCAGGAGTTGCCATGGGTAAAAACATAACAGTTGAGGATGTTGTTAAGGGCAAGGCGGATTTAACAGATGTGCGTTTCATGATCGTTTTAGCCATGCTTCGGGAAGACGAAGAACTAGTGAGGCGTGTTAAGGCATACATTGAGCAAATGCAATTTCCTAAATTGCAGGAAGCACATTCAACCATGTAAATTTTCGAGTTTTCAGCACTTATTTGCTATTTTCCAGTTGAAGCTTCCTTAAAGCCTTCACATACTCGATAAATGAGATGTCAAGCTTTTCATCCCATCTTAGGTGAGCTCCAATCTTGCTGTAGAGACTTTTCATTATCTGAATTTCAATAAGCATCGACCCTGGACCGAAAATCTTCTCCAGAGCCTTTGCGAAATCCTCAACCCTTAAAGGTATTTCCCACTTTTTAATTCCGAAGAGCTTTTCAACGTGATAATATACAGCCTTTCGCCCGGACTCACCCAGACACGCCAAGCCCTCATCTACAGCCTCAATTAGGGCTTTTTCAAAGTTATGTTTCGACGAGATTGCAAGAGGCTCAAGCGCCCTTCGTGTTTTGCACCCTCTTTGTCTCTTCATAGACGCCCCTAATTTTAATTTTAACGACATAAATGGCGGCTGCAATGTGCATAATTATATGCGTTAGATGCATAATCTGGGCCAGCCCCTTAGCAGTCACAAGGTTTAAGGAGCCAAATGACACAGCGTCATCCGTATTAGCCAAGTTCAGATAAGTATAAACAGTAGCGGTTGTTGTAGCGGTGCTAGAAGAGGATGTTTGTTGAGCCGCAACAAACTGCACAAAAACAGGCAACAAAAGCGTTGAAAACAAAATGGATAGAACAGCTTTCAAAGTTTTAGCTCTATTTGACAGGCATCTTATTCCCCCCCAACGCAAGGGGAAAGCTGCAAACTCAACCGTTTTCATTTCTTCCAGCCTTTATAGAATATAGTGTTTAGTCTTTATTAAATCTTACTAAACATTAATTCATCAACCATCTCCGAAATGATCTCGTTTGTAGCTGCAGTTGCCCGTTCCGAGGGTTGTGGCCTGGGGAAGTTGAAGGGGTTAAGTGGGGGCGTGGAACTGTTATGGTTTTGGACAAGCTTCCATATGATGTGCGGAGGGCTGGAGGTGTTGCAAGGACGGCCAGCCCTTAAAGCCATTGAGGAGATGATGGATGTCACTATACCTATTATGGCGAAATGTCGTATTGGGCATACCTATGAGGCTAGGGTTTTTAGAAGCCATAGGCGTTGACATGATTGACGAGTCTGAAGTTTTAACACCGGCTGATGAGGAGAGGCATATTTGGAAGTGGGATTTCACAACTCCATTCGTCTGCGGTGCTCGTGACCTAGGTGAAGCCCCGCAAAGAATCGAGTAAGGCGCATCCATGATTAAGACTCTTGGTTAAAAGCCTTTTTATATCCGTCTCGAGAACGCATAAATCGACCTTATCTGTGTAAAATGATATTTTGACACCTCTGCTTTGAATTCAGTCTTACCCTTTTATGGTTCATCATTTTTACTCATTTTCTAGCACTCTTAAATAAGTAAAATCGAATGAAAACTTTGCGATTACCGTTAGAGGTGATGGGAATGGGAGGGTATGCAAAAAGTGTTGTTGCGGCTTATGCGGTTGTGTTTTCGGCTTTAGCCCCCGTTCTTACTTTTAGCAAGGCTGAAATACCATACCCGCTTCTGCCTAACTTGAAGTTTGATTTCGCCGAAATCCCCATTATGATGGCGCTTCTGCTTGGAGGCCTGGTTCCAGGCTTGGCTACAGCAGTTATCCACTGGATCGGGCTTACCTTAGCGCGGGGGTTGGTCTTGGGGCCGCTGATGAAGTTTCTCGCAGTCGCGCCCATGGTTGCCGGCTTTTGGCTGGCAATAAGACTTTACAAAAGGGGGTGGACTGTAAAATCCATTGCAGCTGCGTTTTTAGCTGGAATCGCAGCTAGGATAGTTGTGTGTATAGCCCTCAACGCTGTAGTTCTCCTATTTGTCGCACCTGAATTTCTGAGATTCTCAGAATGCGCGTTAAAAGCTGCAGGAATAAACGTAGCCTCCACTGGCGACTTCTGTTATGGACCTAACTCTCAACGGCATATTTAATGCCTTCACGTGATTTTGTCGTCTGTGATTGCAATTGCATTATTTAGAGCGGCAGCAAAGAGACTTCCAAGCATCGCCAAAAAGGCTTGGGTTTCGCTGGAAGCCGAAAAGGCTTCTGAGTAAACGTTTGAGGCTATGGAGCTGAGGAATTGTTTAGGCGTTTTTCTTTTTTGCTTTTTGGGAGAGAATTTGTTCCTGACACCGCTAGGCCTAAAACTGTGAGTGTAGCGCCGCTTGCATAAAAGAGGGATTTTCGCGCGCATCTTTCCAGCGAGTTTGTTCTTATATCCCCAAAACATTACCTCTTCACGCGCATAGACGGCAATCGATGCTTTGCTGTTAAGAGATGCTAATAGAAGAGAGGATATTATTTAATACGTGATTAGATGTTTAGCGTGTTGAGCAGTTCATTGAGAGTTTTCAGAAAATTGAGTTCGTTTTCTATTTTTTGTTTGGTGTTGTTTTACGCATCCTGCTTTAATTTCTCTTGAGAGTTGGGCTATTTTATGCAGTGTTGCGAAGGGATTTTGCAAGTTTTTTGCGTATATTTTTGTGTAGGCACTTCCAACCACTACGCCGTCTGCTCCTATGCAAATGATGGCTTTTGCGTGTTCTCGTTTTGAGATGCCGAATCCAACCATCACTGGGAGATGGGTTTTGGCTTTCACTTCTTTTATGAGCTTGAAGGTTGTGTTCGGATTAGTTAGCTTTGAGCCTGTTACGCCTTCTAGACTTACTAGGTAAATGAAGCCTGTGGCTGCTTCCACGATTTTTTTAAGCCTGTCTTTTGACGTTGTTGGTGTTGCTTGCAATATTAGGTGCAACCCCATTTTCGTCGTCTGTTCCAAGTAAGGTTTTGCCTCTTCTGTTGGCAAGTCTGGAATCAGGAGGCCTTGCGCTCCAGCCTCCTTTATCAGGCTGAGGAACTTTTCAAAGCCCATCACGTATGGAATGTTAAAGTACGTAGTTACTATCATTGGCGTTTTCAAGCCTGTTGTTCTAAGCCTTTTTATAGCTTCAATACATTTTATGGGAGTAACTCCCGCGTTCAATGCTCTTTCACACGCCGCCTGGAAAATTGGGCCGTCAGCTATAGGGTCTGAGAAGGGTATCCCGAGCTCAATTATGTCGGAGCCGTTTTGAGCTAGAGTTTCAATAAGTTTTAGGGAGAACTCTTCGGAAGGATCTCCATAGTAAACGTGGGTCATCTGGGCGCCTTCGCCCTTATCTTTCAATTCCTTAAACTTTCTTTCAAGCGGATCCATAGAAATGCCTCAGAATGGTATCTATGTCTTTATCGCCTCTTCCTGAAAAGTTTATAACCACCACATCGTCTGGGCTGAATTCTTCAGGGTGGTTTAAAACGTAGGCTATGGCGTGGGCTGTTTCAAGGGCTGGGATTAACCCCTCCGTTCGGCACATTGCTCGCACAGCTTCAAAAACTTCTTTGTCAAAGGCGTAGCAGGGTTTAACGCGGCCTATTTCGCAGAGGTAGGCGATTTCAGGGCCTCTTCCAGGATAGTTTAGTCCAGCCGCCCTTGTTTTGGACGGCCTAATCTGCCCCCACATGTCCTGCATAACTATGGAAAGACATCCGTGAAGCACTCCGGGGCTTCCAAGCTGGAAGGCAGCTGCGCTGTTTTCAGCGCCTAGGCTTTCGCCGCCGCCCTCGACGAAGTATAGCCTAACACTTCTTTCTTCTATAAAGGGTTTGAAGGCGCCTAGGGCGTTGCTTCCCCCGCTCCCACATGCAACTATAGCGTCTGGTAAGCGTCCTTCCCTTTCGAGAATCTGCCTCTTAAGCTCCATGCCTATAACGCTTTGGAACGTTGCCACTATAGTTGGGAACGGATGCGGCCCAACCGTTGAACCCATCAGGTAGTGAGTTGTCCTAGAGCATGCAGCCCACTCCCGCAAGGTTTCTGAAACCGCGTCTTTAAGGACCCCCGCACCAGTTTCGACAGGCTTGACCTTCGCTCCTAAAAGCTGCATTTTCTTCACGTTGGAAGCTTGCCTTTCAATGTCTTTAACACCCATGAATATTTCGGTTTTTAAGCCGCAAATATTGCCAGCCATGGCCGTGGCAAGGCCATGCTGACCCGCAGCGGTCTCGGTTATGAGGCGTTTCTTTCCCATTTTCTTGGCTAAAAGCGCCTGGCCTATGGCATTGTTAAGTTTGTGGGATCCTCCGCAGAGCAAATCCTCCCGCTTAAGGTAAACCTTAAACCTCACGTGCCTGCTGAAGTTTCTGGCGTAGTAAAGTGGTGTGGGTCTGCCTCCGTAATCCCTAAGCAGTCCATGAAATTCCCTTTGGAACCCCTCGGTTGGGTATATGCGTTCAAAGGCTTCCTCAAGCTCGAGCAACGCATGCACCAGAACCTCGCTGACGTACATTCCACCGAACATGCCGAACCTTCCTTTCATATACCTCTTCACCACCCCAAACCTTCATAATCATCGTTATCTAGAACCGCTTCATGAACCGCTTTAATGAAAGCCTCCATGAGCCTATGATCTTTCACGCCCGGCGAGGCTTCAACCCCGCTTGAAACGTCCACGGCGTAGGGCGCCACCGTTTTTATTGCTTCCCTAACGTTTTGGTGGTTCAACCCTCCAGCCAATATTAGAGGCTTAGGGTAAACGGCGTCCCTTAACTTTCTGCTGACACTCCAATCGTGATTAATGCCTGTTCCGCCGTAGGCGCCCATTTTATACGAGTCAACAAGCACCCCATCGAAAAATTCAGCTATTTCCAAAGCGCTTTCTAAAGGTTCGCTGTCGTTTCCCACATGGACAGCGCCAACTATCAATACTTCGGGAATCACCCTTTTCACGGCAATATAATCCTTAACGTTTCCGCCGTGAAGCTGTATTATGTCGGGTTTTAGACGCTTGCAGACCTTGACAAGTTGGCTTGGAGTTTTAGGCACTGTTACAAGCACGCTTTTCGCGTTTTGTGGCACAAGCCTGAACAAGTTTTCAGCCTTTTCTACGCCCAGGCTTCTAGGCGATGATGGAACATCAACAACGAATCCAACCATGTCCGCGCCAGCCTTGCAGGCAACTTCCAAATCTTCCGCGCGGGTTATTCCACAGATTTTCACCTTAACCCTTCTCATAACGCCATCACAAGCTCCCTAACCATTTGTCCAATATCCTCGGCGAGCATTATGGAAGATCCAACCAGAAAGGCGTTGGCGCCGCACCGCCGGAGAAACCTCACATGATCAGCGTTTTCTATTCCGCTTTCGCTTATAACAATCCTTCCATTTGGGTGTGCTTCCGCCAATATTCTAGCTGTGACGCCCAAGTCAACTTTCAAGGTCTTTAGATCTCGATTATTTATTCCTATCATGTCGGCCTCCGTTTCCAGCGCAGCCTTAAACTCTCCAATGGTGTGGGTTTCAAGGAGAACTTCAAGCCCAAGGGAGTGGGCAAACTCTATAAGCTCGTCAACCTTAACTGCAACGGCACCATGTATCAGCAGCACGGCGTCAGCACCTATATGGGCTGCTGCCTCAATCTGCGCTTTATCAACAATTATATCCTTCATTAACACGGGTATGCCAACGCTTCTTTTTACGTAGGCTAAGGCTTGAAGGGAGCCCCCGAACCGCTTTGGCTCAGTTAAAACTGAAATTCCGACGGCTCCGCCGGCTTCCATAGCCTTTGCAACATCAACTGGGCTTGTTATATGCCTAAGACATCCACGTGAGGGCGAGGAGGGCTTTATTTCGGCTATTATCGGGGCGTGTTGGCAGTTAATTATCGCGTTTTTTAAGCTTAGCTTCTGAACGTTTAGGTGTATGGCTGTCCTATAGTATCCGTTTTTCAGCCTTTCAACGGCTTCCTTGACAAGGGTGTCCATGAAGTCAGCCATATTTGGCCTCCAGCTCCTCAAGCTTTTCGGGTTTGCTGCCGTCGTAAAACTTGACAAGCTGTTTGAGCTTTTCATAGGCGGAGCCGCTTTCAATGGATTCTTGGGCAAGCTCAAGGCCATACGCGAAGTCTTCGGCTTTCCCGCCCACAATAAGGCCAGCTGCCGCGTTAACGGCTACAAGGCTTCTCTTCGGGTGATCTGGACTCAGGCATCCGTAAAGCACTTGGAAAGTTGTTTCCGCGCTTTCCTCAACGCCAGTACAAAGTATGCTTTCTAGGCTTGACGGTTTAACACCAAAATCTTCGGGAGCAACCTCAAACGTTTTGATTCCGCCGTCCCTAAGCCACGCTATAAGCGTTCTGCCCACCGTGGAAATTTCGTCAAGCCCGTCCAAACCGTGGACAACCATAGCTTCCTTTAGGCCTAAACCCTTCAAAACCCGGGCCACTTTCTCCACAAACGAAGCCTCACAGACCCCTAAAACTTGGGCGTCCGCCGAGGCAGGATTAGTTAAAGGTCCCAGAAGATTGAACACTGTTCTTATGCCTATCTCCCTTCTGGGGCTTGATGCGTACTTCATGGCCGGGTGAAAGCCCGGAGCAAACATGAAGCCTACGCCTATCTGCTCTATGGCCGCCTTCACCGTTTCAGGAGGAGTTTCCAAGTTCAGCCCCAAACGTTCAATCACGTCGGCGCTTCCGCTTTTGCTTGTCACTGAACGGTTTCCATGCTTTGCCACGTGCACCCCGGCGCCGGCAACTACGAAGGCGGCTGCAGTGCTTACGTTGAACGTTCTTATTTTGTCCCCGCCTGTTCCACAAGTGTCCACTAGGCGCCCGTTGATATTTGGCCTTATGTTGTGGCATAGGCTTTTCATGGCTTTGGCAAAGGCTATGAGCTCCTCCACCGTTTCACCCTTCATTCTTAAGGCTGTTAGAAAAGCCGCTACCTGAGCTGGAGTGGCTTGCCCCGTCATAATCTCCAACATAGAACCATAAGCCTCTTCATGGAAGAGATCTTTTCTCTCAACAAGTTTGGCGATGGCTTCGCGAATCAATCGGCTCACCATCCGTCCAAGAAGTTTTTAACCATTTGTTTACCGCAGCGCGTCAGAATAGACTCCGGGTGGAACTGGACGCCTTCAATGGGGTATTCCACGTGGCGCACCCCCATGATTTCGCCGTCGTCCAAGGAAATAGCGGTCACCGCGAGGCATCTCGGCAAACTTGCCCTCTCAGCAACAAGTGAATGATATCTAGTTGCTCGTATGGGGTTTTCAACGCCTTTAAATATGCCCCTGCCGTCATGCCAGACAGGGCTTGTTTTCCCATGCATAACTCTACCAGCCCTAACAATTCTGCCGCCGAAAGTCCAAATAATTCCCTGATGGCCAAGGCAAACCCCCAACATCGGAACTTTGGGGCTTAAATGCTTAATAATCTGAGAGCAAACCCCAAAATACTTTAGTTGGGATGGGATGCCTGGCCCGGGCGAGATAATGATCTTGTCAGGCTTGAGCCTCAAAGCCTTTTTAAGCGTTAGCTGGTCGTTTCTGTAAACCAACGGTTCAGCGCCAAGCTCCCCAACATATTGGGCTAAATTGTAAACGAAAGAGTCATAGTTGTCGATTACGAGAACTTTCATGGTTCCTTTTCACCCGCCGAAGCAATTTGAAGCGCTTTAAGAAGGGCTGAAGCCTTATGCTCAGTTTCAAACCACTCCCTTTCAGGTATGGAGTCTGCAACCACCCCAGCACCCGCTTGAATATAGGCTCGCCTCCCAGAAGCCACAAGCGTTCTAATGGTTATGGCGAAGTCAGCATTGCCGTTAAACGAGAAATAGCCAACAGCGCCCGCGTATGGCCCCCTTCGGACGGGTTCAAACTCTTCAATAATTTCCATCGCCCTAACCTTAGGTGCGCCTGTAACCGTTCCAGCAGGGAAAACTGCTTTCAAAGCGTCATAACAGCTTAAATTTCTTCTAAGCTTGCCTACAACCCTTGAAACCATGTGTTGAACGTGGCTGTACCTGTAAACTTTCATGAGTTCTGGAACATGCACCGAACCATATTCGCAGACTCTCCCAATATCGTTTCTAGCCAGGTCAACAAGCATCACATGTTCAGCGCATTCTTTAGGGTCCCTCCTAAGTTCATCAGCCAAGGCTAAGTCCCTTGCGGGATCGTCAGGCACCCTGGGTCTCGTACCAGCTATAGGGAATGTCTCAACAACTCCACCATCCACCCTTACAAGCATTTCAGGACTTGACCCCACAATTTGGCGATCTTCCATCTTTAAGAAATACATGTACGGCGATGGGTTGATCTTCCGTAACGCTTTATAGAAGTGGATTAGGCTTCCCCTAAAGTTGAATTCGAAACGTCTCGAAAGCACAACTTGAAAAACGTCGCCTGAAGCAATATACTCCTTAGATCTGGCGACAATCTCCTCGAACTGTTCCTTCTCAACATTTGTTCTTAGAGGGGGGAAGCTTAGAGGCTCATGTTGAGACTCCGACTTAATCAGCTCTTCAACCATTCGGGTTCTGTCAACCCCATGATGGTAGTAATAGACTTCCCCCCTTCTATGGTCAAACAATAACCCATCATTATAAACGGCTAGTTCCATATCTGGAAATTTAAAATCGTCAACAGCCTTCTTAGGCAAACGTTCCCAGTACCGGGCAGCGTCATAGGATAGGTAGCCCACAGCCCCACCGGTAAACCTAAACGGAAAAACTTCTCGGCATCGGTGCGTTTCAACTAAGCCTTTAATTAAGTGCAGGGGATCACGTGTCTTATACGTATATCTGCGGCGGTTCACTCTGTCCCAGACTTCAGCCCACGCGTTCTTCACTCGCGCCACCAAGCACGGTTCAAACCCTATAAAGGAGTAGCCAGCCAACTTTTCAGGACCCTCGACAGATTCTAAAATGTATGCGTATTCGCATAACCCCACAATTTTGCCGAAAACTTCGACTGGCGGCAGCCTAAAGTCAAGTTTGACAAGATGTAGTTTGCTCGTGGTTAGCAAACCAAACGTAATCCCTCATACAATCACCGTTACTGCCATTCAATTCATGAAAGGACATATTTAAACATTTATGAACAAAAATGTACATAAAAAGCAAGCAGTTGAAAACTTAAATTAAGCGGAACCGGTAATAACGATGGTGAGGTTGCCCTATTCTTAAAACGGCGTGGAGACTTCTCCTGGCACCAATTTTCTGTGAAACACAGCTGAGAACCAAACTTTCATTTATCAGCAACTACTGAAGCCGGAAGGAAACCTGCATGTCTCCACAAAATCAGCGTTGTGGAAACGAAAAACCCTGGATTAGGCCTAACAAAAATGGAAGAGCAGATGCTCGCTAAAAAGAGGAATGAAAAATGATTTTCAATAAACACTTTAACAGAAATTAAGAAATAGTTCTTCTACTCTAATTACAAATGTGGCGTGATTTCATGATTGAACGCGCCCCGAAGGACGTTTTGGTTGGAGTTTACTCGCCTGGAAGGAAGCTTTTTGAGTTTTCTGTTTGGGTTAGGAACGTGCCTGGAGCCATAGCTGAAGTTTCAGGCTGCCTAGCTAAGAACGGTGTAAACCTTCTATCAGGCTTTCACAAAGCTGACCCTTCGACTGATAGAGCACATTGGGGCTTCATCGCCGACCTAGCAGGGTCAAAAATCAGACCACCAGAAGTTCTTAGAAAGATTAAAGCTTTAAAGGCAGTTTTGGATGCTAACATGGCTGAAGCGAGGTTCAACGGCTTAATAGTTGATGAGATACACTTCCCACTGACGGCTTTAGGTGAGAGAAGCTTGCTGCTGAAGGTTGAAACATGGGGGGACATGTCAAGTAGGCTTTTTGAAGCTTTCGGGTCAGGAGCCAACGTCATATTATATGAGATGGGCCTGAAGGCTGGCGAAAACAAGGCCAAAAACATTTTCGAGAAGTACGGCAGAGATAGATTGAAAGCGCTGCAGATAATCATGGCTGAGCGAGTGGCAAAGGGTTGGGGCATCCCAAAAATCGAGGAGTTCAAAGAGGATAAGCTTGAAGCCAAAATCTCCGTTCAAGACCTTTTTGAATGCCTCCCATATAAAGGAAAACTTTCACAGACAAAAAGCCACTTCTTCAGAGGCTACCTCACAGGCGCCTTCAACCATCTCTTCCGCAAAAAAGCCACAGTAACGGAAGTTAAATGTATAGCCAAAGCAGACGAGAACTGCCAATTCGAAATAAAATGAGGTGTTTCAACTTAAATTCTGAGGCGAAAAGATTAAACCTGCCGCGCCAGCCTACAAGACCTTAAACAAGCTCTTGAAAGCTGGCAAAAGTTGTCGGCCTTCCACCCAACATGTTAAATATGGGGGGTTCGTGAACGCCCGCAGATTACCATGTTCACACATCTTTATCCGGTGATGCTAAAGGCGAAATTCTAGAGTGTGTTAGAGTCGCTGCTAATAAAAAACTGGAAGAGATAGGAATATGTGACCATTTCGCTCCCCAAAAAATTAGGGATAAACTGGATTTTCCACTGAAATATAAGGAATTGTCGGACTATGTGAAAATTATGGATAGCGTTAAAAGGAAGCTGAAGGAACCACTAAAACTCAAAGTTGGCGTAGAGGTGGATTTTGTCCCGGACTTTGCAAAGGAAATCAGGGAAGCATTGAAAGGTCTTCCCTTCGACTATGTTATAGGATCAGTACATTTTATAGAAGGCTGGGCGTTTGACAACCCTAAATACATTCTGGAATATCAGAAATGGGATCCTATAAAGCTTTATGAGAAGTATTTCACGGTTGTTCAAGCGTGTGCTGAATCTAAAATATTTGACGTTATAGGACACCCGGATCTGATAAAGAAGTTTGGGTGTAAGCCGAAAACCGACATCACTGACTTTTACCTCGCAGCTGCGAAAGTCTTTAAAAAGAATGATGTATGCATCGAAGTGAATACAAGCGGTTTACGTCATCCCTGTAAGGAAATTTATCCGGCTAAACAATTTCTAAAAATATGTTATGATGAGGGTGTTCAAATAACCTTCGGTTCAGATGCTCACATACCAAAAAACATAGGGAAGGATTTCGATAAAGCCATGGGTCTTGTGAGGGAGGTAGGCTACGAATATACCGCAACATTTACTCTGAGAAAGAAACAATTGAAAGAGATATAGGGTGAGTGACATCGAGACATGGAAGGCTAAAATTCTTATTCAAAATGCAAACTAGTCGCGTTTCAAGCTGTGACATCGGCAAGCTTTAGGCTGCAGCGCCCCACATCCAAAAGCCCCATTTATCAAAATGGGGGGCTTTTAATATGCTGCTGTAGGCGCCATCTGCTCCGGATTTGCTTCTTTAAAACGGACACACAGCCGGATCTACGGTGGATCTGCACATTAAAGGGCAACCGTAGCTTGCTTAAACTCAAACTTCTAATCGAAGAGGTTTTAGTTATGGAGCACGGTGTTTTGCGAGGGGTTAAACACGTTTTAATGCCGAGAGACATATACCTAAGATGTTAGAAAAGCAGGACAAACCTAAAGCCAAACCACCTTTCGGCTTATCCGCGCTCGCTCCACGGAAAAGTTCTTGACGGCTATTGGAACAACGATTGCCCTTCTCGAGATCACTAAATCTTTAGAAGATAGCGACGCTGCAAATGATTGTGAGATCTTAAATTGACGTAAAAAGCTTCCATCAAACTTTAGAAAACTATACAATTCTGGAGGGAAAGTGGCTACCGAGTGCTGATGGTGGGAAAGGAGCTGGGAGGCTCTGTGCCTTAGCATTAGCCGTTGGCAACTTCAAGCATTTTATACATGTGCCTATATGCCTTACAATAATGTGGATCTACCTTTGCCAGTTCACCTTTCAACATTGTTATTTTCTCAACAAGCTCCGTTTTATTCTTCCGCCTGAGAATATCTAACCACTCGCCAATTTTCTTCGACAAAAGCTTCCCAATATCATTCAAATCTGGAAGGTTCATCTGCACGCTGGCTGAAAGCTCGGTTTCTTCTGAGACGACGGCTTCTATTAACTTCAACAGAAGCCTGTAACTAACCCCGGAAACCTCTTTCGCCTTTTCAAACTCTCCAGAGCTTAGCAACGTGTCGCAAACAACGTGGCATAGAAAACATGGCAACCCTATGACAATTGACATTATTTTGTCATGTTCCTTAGGCGTCATGAATAAAACGTTGGCGCCTTTGCTTTCAAGCCATTTTCCAAAATCTCTGGCTAAGGTTTGCTCTTTGGCGTTCGTAGGTGTTAAAATGAAATTTTGGCCTTTTATGCTTTTAGCGCCCGGCCCAAACATTGGATGAGTGCCCAACGTGACAGCTTTGCCTATGTATTTATGCATTATGTTTACGGGCGCTTCCTTGACTGAACAAATATCCATTACTTCTTGTTCGGGTTTGATGTGGGTGCTTATCTCTCTAATCACGTCTTCAAAGTTGTCTATGGGCACGCATACTAAAATTCTATCTGCACTTTCCACTGCTTTCACGTTGTCGGCAATTTCAATGTCTAATTCGTCTCTTAGCTTCTGCAATTTCTCCCAATCCTTATCCGAAGCGACAACCGTGAAGCCTTGCTCCAAAAAGAATTTTGCAAACCACTTTCCCATTCGCCCGGCGCCTATCACTGCAATTCTCATTTAAAAGCCTCGGCAATTATCTTAAGACCAAGCTCAAACTCACCGTCCAGCGCCGTCAAAGAAATCCTAAAGTGTTCAGGGTAATCGCCAAACGATGTCCCTGGAACAACGACTACGCCCCTATCTAATAGATTAAAGGTGAAGACTTCAGAGTTTAATCCGTCAAACTTTGGAAAAACGTAGAAGGGCGCTTCAGGCTTCGTGAACTTCAACTTTGTGTCTGAGAGTATTTTACAGGCTAGTTCTGCCCTTTTCCAATAGTTTTCCCGCATGGATTTAATTATCTGGTCTCTCAGCTCCAGAGCCTTTAAGGCTGCCTCCTGTATAAAAACTGGAACATTTGTAAAGGTTATTTGGTTTAGCTTTATGATTTTGTCTGTTAAAGCTTTATCCGCAATGACATAGCCTATTCTCCACCCGCTCATGGCGAAGGTTTTTGAAAAACTGTTGACTATTATATGTTTGCCTTCATATTCGAGAAGGCTTTTCGTCTTGACAAAACTTAGGTCCGCATAAACCTCGTCAGACAAAATCCTTATTCCATTTTCGTTTGCCACATCAACTATTTTTTCCACAACTTTTTCGTTCATCACTTTGCTCGTTGGGTTATTTGGATTGTTCAATATTAACAGTTTTGTTTTATCGTCGATGAGTGTTTTAAGGTCTTCAACGTTTACCTCCCATTTTGATTCAAGCTTTGTTTTTATCAGTTTAGCGTCAGCATCCAAGCTTTTAGCCGTCAACTCATAAGTCGTCCAGTGTGGACTTGGAATAATCACGCTGTCACCTTTTTCAAGCAAAAGGTACATGACTGCGAAAACCGCCCACTTGGAACCCGGAGTTATCACGATGTTGTCCGCGTCAACTCCGTGAATTTCAGCTAAAGCCTCTCTCAGCTTCGCTTCTCCAGCAGCAGACGCATACTTGGTTTTGCCCTTCTTCATGGCGTTAAAGGCGGCTTCAATAATTTCCATAGGTGTCGGTAAGTCAGGGTCTCCAAGGTTAAACCTTATGATTTTACGTCCTTCCCTTTCAAGCCTTATCGTCTTCTCGTTAATTTCGTACAACATGGCCGACAACAAGTCTTGAATTAAAGAGGTCGGTTATTTAAAATTTGCAACAGAACATGGGGCTTTAAACTATTTCTCTTGTGCATGCACGTTCATGTCTATTATTTTACGGTAAATTTCTTTGACTGCTTCTGGATCTAACTTCAGTTTTAGAGCCTTTTCCATTATCTCCTTGTATTTTTCATTCTCCCTTTCAGAATCCCTTAATGGCATCCCATGTTTACGTTTTTCTACGCCTATCTTTTTGGCTATTTCAAATCTGTCCTTTAACAAGAGGAGAATTTTTTCGTCTATCTCGTCTATTTTCTGCCTCAATTCAGCTATTTTCTCTGACATTCCTTTTTCCCGCCAAAATTCTCGGCATTACTCCAGCCCTTATCATGTGGTCTGCCAGAACTATTGCAACCACAGACTCTATTGCAGGCACGGCTTTCGGCACTATGCATGGATCATGCCTTCCCTTGACTTGTAATGTGGCCTCCTTGAATTCTGTTAGGTTTATGGTTTTCTGTTTTTTGGCTATTGACGGTGTGGGCTTGATGGCCGCCCTAATCACTATGGGCATTCCATTGGATAATCCGCCAAGCACTCCACCAGCATTATTTGTTAACGTTACCACTTTACCATCCCGCATGGCATATGGATCATTGTTCTCTGACCCCTTCATGGCGGCGGCTTTAAATCCAGCGCCGAACTCCACCCCCTTCACGGCTGGCACTGCGAAAATGGCTTTTGCAATGTCTGCGTCTAAGGCGTCGAACACCGGTTCGCCGACGCCTGCTGGAACGTTTAAGGCTATGCATTCCACAATGCCTCCAAGGCTGTCCCCCTCTTTTCTAGCCTCAACTATTGCTTTCTCCATGGCCTCTGCATAAACTGGATCTGGGCATCTTACGGGGTTTTTGTAGGTTTCCTCCCTAATCTTTTCCAGAGTGGGCGTTTCCTTCATTTCTATGCCGCCTATTGCCTTAGTGTATGCTAAAACTTCAACGCCGAAAAGCCGCAGCAGTTTTTTTGCGACGGCTCCAGCCATAACAAATGATACGGTGATTCTTCCAGAAAATCTTCCACCACCTCTATAGTCGTTGAAGCCCCCATACTTGATGTAGGCTGTGTAGTCTGCGTGCCCAGGCCTTGGCAAGTTCTTTATGACATCGTACTCCGAGGGAACTGCCTCCTCGTTCCAGACCATCATGCAAATCGGCGCCCCCGTAGTGTGCCCCTCAAATGTTCCAGACAAAATTTCCACAATATCTTTTTCAATTCTTCCAGAGGTTATTTCCGGCTTCTTTGGAATTCTCCTGTCCAATTCTGCCTGTACATCCTTCTCGGAAAGGGGGAGACCTGCTGGACAACCATCTATAACAGCGCCGACGCATCGGCCGTGACTTTCGCCGAAGGATGTTACAACAAAGGCTTTACCAATCGAGTTTGCCGCCAATTATATTCGCTCCTAACAAGCTTAAATCCTTATAGAAATTGGGATAAGACTTGCTCACGCTTCCAGCGTTCATAATTGTCGAGTCGCCTTTGGCGCCTAAAGCAGCGACGGCGCAAGCCATCGCTATTCTATGATCGTTATGCGGGTTTATTACCCCACTGTGGAGCTTACAGGGCCCCATTATTATTAGACTGTCCTCTTCAACAGTTATGTCGGCGCCCATCTTTTTAAATTCAGTGTAGAGAGCTGCTAGTCTATCCGATTCCTTATACCTTAACCTTCCAGCATTACGTATTTCAGACCTACCCCTCGCGTAGCACGCAATGGCCGTGCACGCGGGTACTAAGTCTGGAATATCGCTGGCATCAATATTTATAGGGCTGCTGACCGCGCCATATACTTCAACGTAGTTTTCTCCAACATGCACATTGACTCCTGCTTGTCTGAGTATTTCCAGGATTGCTTTGTCCCCTTGTTTGGATGTATAATCAAGATTGTAAACCCTTATTTTTGACGAAGTTATGGCGGCTGCCGCTAACAGATATGCTGCGGAGGAGAAGTCTCCTGGAACTTTATGCTTGAAGGGCTTGTAGTTTTGCCCGCTTGGAATTCGTATGCTGCTATAGTCTTTAGAAATTTCAATTTTTATCGAGTGCTTACACAAGATTTCCACGGTCATGTCTATGTATCCCTTGGACTCAACAGGCTTTGTGAGGCTTATATGTGTGTCCTTTTTTGCACGGGGGCATGCAAACAAAAGGCCGGATATAAACTGGGAGCTTATGTCACCGCATAGGGCTGTTTCTCCACCCTCGATCCCACCACCATAAACCACTACTGATGACAGGTTGTGTTGTGTTTTAACGCCAAGATCGCTTAAGCTTTGAAGCAGAGGTGTTATAGGCCTCTTACTTAGCGAGGGCCCCATAACAAATGTTGTTTTTCCCCGAGCGAGTGCAGCCACGGGTATCGTGAAGCGTAAAGTTGTTCCAGACTCCCGACAGTTTATGGGCTTTTCAGGCGCTTCTGGAGGGGGCTGCCCTTCAACTTCCCATAAGCCATTTTTTTGCTCCACACGGGCTCCTAGGGCTTTTATGGCCTCCAAAGTCGCCAGCGTGTCATCAGAAACTAAAGGTTTCTCAATCACGGTTTTTCCGTTTGATAAGAGCGCCGCAACAAGCATCCTATGCGTATAAGACTTGGACGGGGGGGCCTCAACTTCCCCTTTTAAAGCTTTTACGGGCTTGATTATGACATTCGTCATGGGGAAACTTCCAAAACTTTAGCTTTTTCATGATTTATCTCTGTCTCTATGACCTCGCCTTCATATTTCATTAAGGCTTCTTTAACTTGGTCAACTTTGTCTTCTGCGACAACTGCTGTCACAGCTGGCCCTTTTCCGCACAGTCCGGCAGCCAAGGCTCCAGCTGTTAGAGCATCCAATGCTATTGAAGGATTGTAGCCCAATGCGAAAGAGTATATTAGTCCATTCAGCGTTAAGGCTTGCCAAAAGTTCCCTTTTAAAGCTTCTCTGTAGGCTATTTTAACTAAAGGCGATATGTTTTTCAATTTTTCAACTTTTACACTGCCCGTGTAAACCTTCGTTTTAGGAACATGAAATAGAACTTTAAGGTTTTCTGAAACCCTGAAACGTTTGACTATTCTTCTTTTAAAATTGTCTGTGATAACTATGCCGCCGAAGTAGGATGCGCAAGCATCGTCGAAGGCTCCTGTTATTGTTACCTTTGCCTCAATGGCTCCTTCAACGCCCAATTTAACAATGGTTAAGTCGTCAACCTCTTTTTGAAGGGCAGCCACCGTGGCCAAAGCTATGGCGTTCGCTGCTACACTGCTGCTTTTTAGTCCACGCGCGATGGGTATGCTAGACCAAGTTTTAACTTCGGCTCCAAATTTTCCGGCAAGCCCAAAATGTTCCAAAACTTTCTTCATAGTTTTCTCTATAAGTACTGTATTTTCAGAAGGGTCTGAGGTGACTTCTCCCTTTATAACATGAGGGTTATCTGTTAACGTAACCTCTGCCTTTGTCCACAGTTTCACTCCAAAGGCTGCTCCCTTTCCCGTTGCGATGGCATTTATTATGGTTGCGCCGCCGTAGCTTATGGCTGTTGCTTTACCGCCCAAGGCTTAAACCTCTCGCCTGAAGCCTCTCCATGATGGCCTCTCTCATAACATTTACAGGAGCCGGCCTATTAAACCAGATTTCAAAGGAGGCGGCTCCCTGAAAAACGAGCATTTCAGTGCCATAAATCACTTTGGCTCCAACAGATTTAGCGTCTTTTAGAAGTCTCGTTTCAATTGGGTCGTAAACTATGTCCATTACTGCAAGCTCAGGTCTGAGCAAACTTTTCTCGACAAGGGTCTCATTTTGGTGGGGATGCATGCCCACCGAGGTGGCGTTGATAAGCACATCCACGTCTTTAATCCAGTCCTTTAAAACATTGTGTGAGAGACTTTCCCCGACAACCTTTTTGTTAAACCTTTTTCTAAGCGCATCCGCTAAAATTCTAGCCTTGTCCGCGTCTCTATTTAGAATTACAAGTTCGTCAGCCTCTTGTGCCAATTGAAAGGCTATAACCCTTCCAGCGCCTCCAGCACCCAGAAGCATAAACTTTTTGCCTCTTGGTTTCACATGGTTTTCTTCTAAAGCCCTTAAGGCGCCGACACCGTCGGTGTTGAAGCCTACAAGCTTTCCATTAGCATTGAGCACTGTGTTAACGGCGCCCACGAATTTTGCCGCTGGATCGGTTTCGTCTAGATATTTGACGATGGCTGTTTTATGGGGCATCGTAACGTTCATTCCACATATGCCAAGGCTACGCATACCCCTAACGGCGTCTTCAAGCGTTTCTTCCTCAACTTTGAAGGCAACATACACGGCGTCTATGTTCAAGTGTCTGAATACTGCGTTGTGCATGATTGGACTTAGTGAATGCTCAATTGGGTTACCTATAACGCAGAACACTTTAGTTTTTCCCGAAACGTCCATCACATAACTCCCAACGCCTTGTAGGCTGCTTTCATTTCTTCAATTGTCATTTGTCCGGCAGCTGTTTCCATACCACGCTCCAGAGAAGCTATTGTAAAGTATCCACCGTAAATGGGTGACAAAAGCCTAGAGGGTTTACCTAAAGGCCCCATTGCGAAACAGACAATCTTGGCTTTTCCGCCCTCATCGTATAAGAACTGCAACAAAGTCAAGTTGTCCTGTAAACTTTGAGCAGTTGTCACTATTTTGCAAACGTCGGCTCCAGCTTCAACTTCACTTTTGAGAATCCGCTGCAACTCCCCACTTTCCGGTGTTCTTTCGAAGTCATGAAATGATATTATAGGTTTAACATCCAAAGCCCTCAGATTTTCGACAACGATTTTCAGATCAGAAAGGTCAAGCTCAACGTCGGCGTATTCAAATCCGCTTGAAGCGACGTTTAAGAGGATTTTCACCCGCTTCTCCTCTTCCCCTGAGAATTTTCCGCCACATTTTGATGGTCTAATGGTTGCAATGAGCGGCGTTTCCGTGCATCCGGCTATGTCTTTCAAACCTTTAAAATCGGTAAAGCAGTCTAGCCTAACCTCGATAAAGTCAGCCCCATGTCTTTCACATCTTTCGATGAGCTTTAGCGCTTCGGTGAGATTTTTAGGCATGATGGAAACGCATATTTTCACGGTCAAAGCTCTACAACCCTCTCTTCCTTAACCAGCGTTCCGAAATGTCTCCCGCCTTCGAGCATGTACGCCAAAACTTCATCGCCCGGCTTAAGCGCCGTCACAGGGGTAGAGCCTTTCTCTGTTACAAGCCTAATTGTTTCCGCATTCTGTGCTATTGTTTTGAAACGTTTTCCCCCATGTTCCGCCTCAATGATTAATAGTGGCCGCCACTCGATTTTAACTCTGCCAATGTTTGTGAACCTCGCGTTGCCGTTTCTGTCCACAATCATCAACTCTTCCCCAGCTTTGAGCTCTGAAAGGTACCTTGTCTTCTCCGGAGAGCACATCACATAAAGGGATACTGGGCCAGCGTTCACCCTAAAGGGCCTAGGTTGAACGAAAGGGTTCTCGTGGACCTCTGCCTCCACCAGAAATAGGCACGCAGACTGACACCCGAGAAGAAGGCCTTCACCCTCCTTCATCAAATCACATGTGTCAACGCAGACTCTGGCACCTGTTCCAATCTGTTTAACCTCGACAACTTTAACGGGTACAAGCTTGAATCGTGGAAGTTGCTTTTTAACCAAATACGCAACTTTTACGAGTTCGCCGGGGTCAGATGTTCTTAGGACAACTCCGTCAACTCCCAGTTCAAGGGTTTCTAAGGCGAGTTTTGCCTCTTCAAATGATGAAACCTCTGCCAGAAGTCTGGTCTTCCCCTTAGCGTTCGCTATTAAGTTTTCTAATGGTATAACCTTCCAGTCCAAACAACGGATTATTATATAGTCGACTGAAAGATTCGCAGCTTTAATGGCTTCTTTCTCGTCTTCCACGCTCTTAATAATAACCCTAACAGCCACATGCCTTCCAGTCTCTTTGACTTTCGCTAGTTCTTCCTCGCTAAAAAGATCAAGCACCTGGACGTCGCATCCGACGCTTTTTGCGGCAACCCTAACCCCAGTTTTCCTAATGTCGCCAGTCATCCGCCCGCCTGCAACATATATAGCGTCACATGTTAGGCTTGCGGAGCTGAGCAACTCCTCTACAATGTTTTTGGGGATTGTTTTGTCGATTTTAAGCCAAAGCTCCCTCAAACTCAGCCCTCTTATTCCTCGTCAAACCATTCTGGTGGAACATAATTTGCTCCGAACTTTTCCCTCGCCTTGAGGAGACGTCCACGCTGCTGACCCAATATTATGAAAAGCTCTTCAGGTGCGTCTGCGACTTTTTCTTGGTAGAATCTTTCAGCCCTTTCTATTTTGGCAAGGTTTTCAGGTACACGAATGGTGAACTGTTTTGTGTATTCTTCTTTGCTGTATTCCTTGTTTAATACTTGTTTGAAAAGCAAATGCAAGTCTTCATATTTTGGGATAAGTCCTGTTGGGGTAACTCTTGCGCCAACGTCATTGTGCACGCGCAACTCCATCCATTTAACCCAAACATGCTTGTCTCTAGGCGAGTTCAAATACTCTCCCGTTTTTAGGTCTCTTAGGAAGTAGTTTACTCCGAATATTATGGGTGGCTTTTTGAGTTTTCTTCCAAAGTTTAGGTTGTTCCTTATGTTCTGCCCCATGGGAATGGATATGAAGTCCTGTATGCTCATCATGTTTATTTCAGGTATGCCCTCCTTTCCAACTATGGCGTAGGTTGTTTCTGTTTCTAGGGCTGCCCCGTAACAGATTATTCCATGCTCCCAGTTGAAGCTCTGCTGGACGGGCACATAGGCTTTGGAGTCGCGGCCTCCATACATTATTCCGCCTAACTCGACGCCCATGGGGTTTTCCAACTCTGGGTCGCAGTTATCCAGCGCTTTAAGAGAAACCGTGTAGCGGGCGTTTTTGTGGGCTGGCGGTATAGGCTCGCCATTCTCGTCCTTTTTGCCCTCCCACCAATAACCCGTATAGTTTATTCCATCTTTTGGGAGTTCGCAGCCCATTCCAAGCCAGTAGGGCTTCCCATCCTTAACCAAAACGTTTGAGAAGATGACTTCTCCGGGACTTGTAAGAGCCCTGTACAGCACTGGGTCGTCATTGGGATTTATGCCTTGAAGAATGCCAAAAATACCGCATTCTACGTTTACAGCCCTAGCCGCAGAGTCGATGTTACGTATATAGGCGATGTCGTCGCCAAGTATTGTTTCCCCAGAAAGCATGGCGGTTGCGGTTTTGCCGCAAGCGCTTGGAAAGGCTCCTGCAAAATACGTTTTTCTACCGCCTGGTCCATGCACCCCCATAATCATCATGTGTTCTGCAAGCCAACCCTCCTGGTTTGCCCTTCTTATGGCAAGTCTAAAAGCCAGCTTTTTGAAACCTACAGAGTTACCTGCATATTGAGTGTTAACACTGTATATTGTGTCTTCTGTGTAGTCTATGTAGATCCTCTTCTTTTCATGGTCCACGCTGACCATGTTTTCGCTTAGTCTTCCGCTGGAATGCAACACCTTTAAAAAGTGGGTATCCGGATTAGCCCTAACAAAGGCTTCATAGCCAGGTCTGAAAAGGAGATACTCTGAATGGGCAACATACCATGAGTCTGTGCACTGCACGCCTAGAATTGAGAAAATGGAGTTAAGAGGCCCTAAGCATACGAAACGGAGAATCAGTGTGCGTCCTTTCATTGAATCTTTAAGCAAGCTTTTCACCTCAGCCAGCCCTTCATCTCTGTCGATCTGGTTTAACGCCTTGCTTAAGTAGTCGCCCTTTGGCACGAGGTATTTTGTGGCTTCACGATCCCTTCCTTGGTCATGAGGCCCATCAAAGTGGACTGTATGCCCCGGAATTGCAAGGGGTTTCTCTTCGCCGTTTTCTATTGCCATTCGCTTGATGTGAGCCACATCTTCAGGTGAATCGTCTGCAACGAAAATCCTTTCAGGATTACAAAGCTCAGCGGTTTCGGCAATGAACCGACGAACCGATGGAACTTTTATGGGTTGAAGCTTCATGTAATTTTTTGGGTCCATTTTTAAGCGTAGAGTTTCAAGGAGCTCATCCGTTTTGCTAAAGGCGTGGCTTTGCATTGCAGCCCTCTCGTAACGTTACAGAAAAGCGTGCTCTTTTTTTAGCAGAGCTACGGCTTCTTCAACATTTAAGCCCTTATGAACTATGCCAACGAGCGCTTTCGTTATGGCTGTCGGATTTTCATGCTGAAAAACGTTTCTTCCAATGGAAACCCCTGCACAACCGGCTTTTACAGCGTTGTAAACCATTTCCAACAGGCTTCTGGTTGAGTCAACTTTCGGGCCGCCGGCAATCACCACGGGAACAGGGCATCCCTCGACAACTTTTCTAAAGGATTCTGGATCTCCCGTGTAATTTGTCTTCACCACATCTGCACCGAGCTCCGCGCCAACTCTTGCTACGTGGGCAACAAAGTGCGGGTCGTGCTCGTTTCCAACCCTTGCCCCCCGCGGATACATCATAGCAAGCAATGGAACACCCCACGCGTCACATTCATCAGCCAGCTTACTCAACTCAGCCAGCATTTCATGCTCATGATCTGCGCCTAGATTTACATGAATTGAAACAGCATCGCATCCCAAACGGATAGCCTCTTCGACACTGCAAACCTTCACCTTCCAATTTGCGTCCGGGCCTATCGCAGTACTTGCGGAAACATGTATAATGAGCCCAAGCCTTTTTGTGTCAACGTTTTTCGCTACGCCCTTATGTAAAACAACGGCGTCCGCACCGCCCGCATCAAGTTTATTTATGACGCTTTGCATGTTCATAAGGCCTTGAATTGGACCGCTTGTAACTCCGTGATCCATTGGAATTATCACCGTTTTGCCATCGTCGCCGAATATTCTCCGCAACCTTCTACTTTTTCCAGTTGCCATTCCAACACGCCTCCATGATTTCCTCTAAAGCTTTTCTGACAACCATGAGAGCCTCATCCACACGTGCCTTATCAACAAAAACGTGGATTCCAGAAGCCACCGTGAACAAACCATAAATGTTTACGCCCTCCAGACTTAGGGACTTAGCCAAACCGCCCAACACCCCCGGGGTTTCCTCAAGACCAGCCCTTTTAACTTTGATCAGGGAAAGGTTTTTTCTTACGGCCATGGCTACAGCCTCGGGGTTATCTTGAACAACCGAGTGGAGAGGTTCAAGGATTTTGTCAAGCGCGCTTTCCGGAACATACATTATTAAGGAGTCATAATTGGCTGAAAACCCTAAAAGCTGAACCTCCGCGCTCTTTAATTCCTGAATAACTTGGTGCAGGATCTCGGGGGATTGGGAAAGCCCTTTTCCAACGATGGTTATGGAAGCTATTGCTTCGGGGAAGTCAACGCTGGCAACATTTCTCGTGAGAGAGCCTTTGATAACCGTTCCTTCCACGTTCAAGTCGCAGTGGGCGTGATTTATAATTTTAACATCCATCCAGTCTTCCTTGTATTTCAACGCTTTTTTCTGCAGGAACTTTTGAGAAGAACCAGCAAGCCCAATCAAGGAGTTAACGTCTATCTGGGGTATTTTTCTCGCCGATTTCACAAGTTTAGGGTCAGCTGTCATTATACCATCCACATCTGTAACAAGTATGACTTGTTTCGCCCTGAGGGCCCTTGCCAAAACAAAGGCTGTTATATCGCTTCCACCCCTTCCCATGGTTGTAATTTTTCCGTCCAGCGTTTTGCCAACAAAACCAGGAACAACAACCACTAAACCCTCATCGAGCAGTGGCAAAACATGCTTGCAGATTCTTTCCTCACATATTTCCAATATTGGATCAGCGTTCATTGACATGTCGCTGGTGATTATCGGCCAATCCGCATCAGCCGGGTCAAAGTATCGGCACTTCACACCGCTCGCTTTCAAAGCTGCCGAGAATATTCTTGCGCTTGTCCTTTCACCCATGGCTAAGACATCGTCAACGTCTGCGCTGCATACTATTTTATCGCAGTTCAAAGCTTCTTCGATGGCTTTCAGTAGAAAATCCGTTGTTTTGCCCATGGCGGAAACAACTACTGCAATCTTTGACCCCCTATCCAACTCTTTTACGATGGCTTTAACGGCGTTAGATATCTTTTCACCGTTCTCTAGGCTGCTTCCTCCAAACTTCACGACCAGAATGGAGCCGCAGACATTGTTTTGGTTCTCCTCCACAATCAACCCCCCAAAGGAGAAACCGAAACCAGGTGAGGCGCGGTTTCTCCCTAATAGTTAAATGGATACCAATAGCCGCTAAAAGTAAATCCGAATGTCTTTTGCGTGGCTATCGGTACATCCATCGGATCGAGCAATAACAACACCATGCTATATATACTTTTTGGTATTATGTTCCACTGGAAAACTGAACAGTTGCGTTTGGGCGTTTAACGATTTGTTTGTTTTTGAAAATTTCAATCATGTCGTTTAGCATTTTGCTTGCCGTTTCAATGGGACCTGCTCCATGTCCTATGATGATGATTTCTTTTGCCAGATCTGTTTTGAATTCTACAGCGTTCAGCGTGTTGTCGACGCATATTTTGTCGTTTAATGGTACGAGCATGGGTTTTACAAGAAGCCTTTTTTCATCCGCTAGCCCAACAAGCTTAATGGCGCATCCCTTTTTACGGGCTACCCTTAAGTCTTCAATCGTTATTTTCTCTACGCCCTCAACTTCCTGCAAGTCACCGTATGTTACCCTTCTTTCAAGCAGCGCGTTTGCTAAAATCACCATTTTACAAGCGGTGTCCGTCCCGTTAAGATCGTATGTTGGATCCGTTTCGCATATGCCCTTTTCCCTTGCCTCCCTTATGGCTTCCTCAAAGGAGCATTGGTTTTCGCTCATTTTTGTTAGTATGAAGTTGGTTGTTGCGTTTAGTACTCCTCGAATTGACAAAATTCTATTTCCGGAAAGACAACGTTTAGCTAGGCTTATTACCGGTGTAGCCCCACCTACGGTGGCGTCAAATTTTAATTGGACATCATGTTTTTTCGATTCTTCCCAAAGTTTGTAAAAGGCGACGGCTAATGGTCCCTTGTTGGCTGTTATCACATGTCTGCCGGTCCGCATGGCTTTCAACATGAAGGATAAGCCTGGTTCACCGTCCACTATGTTGGTTGGAGTGGCTTCCACCAGAATTTCCGCATCCACCTTGTCCAGAACCTGTAAGCCAGTTACACTTAACTTGCCGTATTCCGGGTAGAATGCTACAGTCTTCTTTGACCTTTTAATATACAATGCTTTCTCGAGGTCAAGCCCCTTCGGGTTTATGGCCGCCCCCCTACTGTCAACAATTGCCACGACCCTCGGAGATACGCCGAATTTTTCCTCTAAGAGATTATGCTTCATGTTCAATACTTTGGCGAACCCGCGGCCAACGTTCCCAAAGCCGATTATTATGATCCTTGGCTTCGTGATTTCACCACCTCCTCCAACGCTTCCAAGCTAGGCTCGATTTCGACAATTCCCCCGCAGGCCCTCACGGCAGCCTCAGGATCCTTTAATCCATGGCCCGTGGCAACACAAACAATAGTCTCGCCCACGTCGACTTCGCCGTTTTCAACAAGCTTTTTAAGCCCCGCTATGCTGGCTGCACTGGCTGGTTCAACGAAAACTCCCTCTTTTCTGGCTATAAGCTTCTGCGCATTAATGATTTCATCATCCGTAACTGTTAGGGCTGTGCCGCTGGACTCTTTTAAAGCTTTTAACGCCCTCTTCCAGTTGACAGGGTTTCCAATGCGGATTGCTGTTGCCACGGTCTCCGGATCTTTAACGGGCTCTATAGCGGCGCTGTTGGCTACAAAAGCTTTCGCTATTGGGCTGGCTCCAGCCGCTTGTACACCAACCATTTTGGGCAGCTTTTCAATGAGCCCTAAAGCCTTCAACTCCTTTAAGCCCTTCCAGTAGGCGGTTATATTTCCAGCGTTTCCAACAGGTAAAATTATTCTGTCAGGGACTTGCCACTCAAGCTGGTCGCATACCTCGAAGGCCGCTGTTTTTTGTCCTTCAATCCTAAATGGGTTTATCGAGTTCAGCAAGTATAAGCCGATCTGTTTGCTCGCGCCCACCGCCATCTGAAGGGCAACATCGAAATTACCCTTCACCCCCACCACAATTGCTCCATACATCATTGCCTGTGCAAGCTTTCCAAGGGCTATTTTTCCGGCCGGAATTAACACAATGCATGGCAGCCCAGCTTTGGCGGCGTATGCAGCTAAAGAGGCGGAAGTGTTTCCCGTTGAGGCGCAAACAACAGCCTTTACGCCAAGCTCCAAAGCTTTTGAAACGCCAACAGTCATCCCCCTATCCTTAAAGGAACCAGTTGGGTTTGCGCCCTCGTTTTTGACGTATAGATTTTTGATCCCAAGAACTCTGCCGAGTTTCTCGCATCTATATAGCGGCGTACCTCCCTCGTTCAAAGTGACAATTCTTGTTTCGTCAAAAATCGGCAAAAACTCCTTGTACTTCCACACGGAAATTGGCCTTAGCCTCCATTCTCTTTTTTCAATTTTTTCCTTCAACGCCCCCTCATCAACTTGCACTTCAAGTAAGTCGCCGCACTTCTCGCAATTGTATATTGCCTCGTTGGCGAGGTATTCCGCGCCGCATCCGATACACTTTATGGAAATCATTTCTCCTCCCTTCGGACAATTCTTGCGCCGGGTCCAGGCTTAGCGAACACTACTTCACAATGGATCCCGTTAACCTCGAAACCTGCCTTCATAGCTTCTGCCACCCTATTTTCCACGTTTTTTGAGGAGTTGACAAGGGCTAAAACAGAGGGCCCTGACCCGCTTATTGCAACGCCCATAGCTCCGGCTTCAAGGGCTCTCTTTTTCACGTCAAAGAATCCTGGAATTAAGCTGGCCCTATATGGTTCCGCGATCAAGTCGTTCATTCCCATCCCCATCAAGTTCAAGTTGTTTGTTAAAACGCCGGCAACAAATGTGGCCGCCCTTGCAATATTGTGCACAGCGTCGGAAAGCTTGATTTGTTTGGGAAGAACTGAGCGGGCTTTACGTGTCTCAACTATTATTTCAGGAGTGACTATAACGAACTCGGTGTTGACGGGCATGGGAAACTGTAGAACCTCGAAAGGATCATGGGAAACTATTGCTGTAAAGAACCCCATGATGGAAGCGGATACATTGTCGGCGTGCGGGACACCGGCCGCCGCTATTTCGCCTAACGCTGCAAATTTTATGAGTTCCTTATCGGTTAAACCAAGCCCTAAAGCTTCGTTTATAGCTAAGGCTGAAGCCGCCGCACTTGCCGCACTGCTGCCTAAACCGCTTCCAGCCCTAATACCCTTTTCAATGTTTATAGTCAGCCCGCAATTTTTTCCAGATGCTTTCAGAAGAGCTTCAGCAACTATGCCAGCAGTGTTTTCCTCAGGCTTCGTTGGAATAAGCTCTGAACCTTTTCCACTTACAAACAACTGAACGCTTCTGTTCACCCTCACCACATCAACAGAAACCTTGTCAAACAATGCATCTAATGCGACCCCGAAAACATCGAATCCAGCACCCATGTTCGCTGATGTCGCTGGAGCTATAGCTTCCACATGGCTGAAAGCTGATGAATCTTCAACTTTTTTACATCCATGATCAACAGCGGAGGACTGAAGCCTGAAAGCAGTTCTCACCTTCTATTTCACCCCAAAAGACCAGACGAAAGCAAAACCCGAAACAGAAGGGAAGTATACGCGCCTTCGTCCGGTCCCCTAACTAGATCCGGTTCCGGTGGTAGTGGTGCCGGTCAACGTGACACACGTTAAGGGACCAGACGCATTCAAAGCTGAACCACAGCCAAAGCTTTTCTCAAAACTTTCATATATAAACTTTACGAATCATAACTTTAGATTAATAAAAACCTTAACGTCGTGAGGTTTTAATCATTGGATCTCTATTCTATTTTATGACTTGTCTTTTTAAGAGCAGTTTGTTTATGCCATTTACCATGGCTTCTACGCTTGCCTTAACTATATCTTCGCTTGCGCTGCCCGCCGACACAATGTTGCCTTGATCATCTTCGACCTTTATGATAACTTCGGCGAGAGCGTCTGAACCACCAGTTATTGCCTCAAGCCTATACTCTTTTAGCTTAACCCCCACAAGCTTATCCACAATTTTCTGTATGGCCTTTATCGTTGAATCAACCGGACCGACGCCTGTTTCGGTTGCAATGTATTCTTTGTCGTCTATTGCCAGTTTAACTGAAGCCATTGGTGTTGTTTCGCTTCCAGTTACAACCGTAAACCCCAAAAGTCTAACAACGTTTTTATCAGGGATCCCCGTTATAGCCCTTGCTATGGCAAAAAGATCTGTATCCGTTACCGGTTTACCTTTATCCCCTAAAGCTTTCACACGCTTAAAAATCTCATTCAGCTGGTCATCGGTGACGTATATCCCAACGGCTTCAAGCTCAGCTTTTAACCCTTGTCTGCCGGCATGTTTGCCTGCAACTATCTTCCTTTTTCGTCCAACCATTTCAGGCGTAAGGGGCTCGAAGGTTTCTGGTCTGACCACAACCCCCTTTGTATGTATGCCTGACTCGTGGGCAAAGGCGTTTTCTCCAACAATCGCCTTGTTGGGTTGAAGCGGAATGCCCGTTAATCGTGAAACAAGCCTTGATGTTTCATACAACAGCTTTGTGTTTACCCCAGTTTTCTTTTTGTATATTATGTGGAGAGCCATCACAACTTCTTCTAAGGCTGCGTTGCCAGCCCTTTCGCCTAAGCCATTAACTGTTACGTGGACTTGCGTTGCTCCGCCTTCAACTCCGGCTAGTGAGTTGGCCACAGCCATTCCAAAATCGTTGTGACAATGCACGCTTATTGGAACCTTTATGACCTTTTTCAGTTCAATTATTAATTTTTTCATTGAACAAGGGCTTGTAACTCCCACAGTGTCCGGTATGTTTACTCTATCCGCTTTGCTCTCTTGCGCCACCAGGCACACTTTCTTAAGGAAGTCTAAATCCGTTCTTGTTGCGTCCATTGGAGAGAACTCGCAGATAAAGCCGTGAGCCTTAATGTACTGAACGGCTTCTTCGGTTTCCTTTAGCACGTTTTTTCGCGTCCCGTTTAAGACGTATTTTATTTGTACGTCGGATGTTGGAATGAACGTGTGAATTGAGTCAACCCCGCATGCCATTGCCATGTCCAAATCGCTTTTTGTTGCCCTTGTAAGGGCACATACTTCCGCCTTTAAGCCCGCCTCAGCTATCCTCTTGACTGCTTGAAATTCGCCTTCAGAAGCTGATGGAAAGCCTGCCTCAATTACATCTACTCCAAGCTTGTCCAGTTGAATGGCTATCTCCATTTTCTCATCGGGTGTTAAGGAGACCCCAGGAGTCTGCTCCCCATCCCGTAGGGTTGTGTCAAAAATTTTGATGTACTCCATCTTATTCAACCCCAACTAGCGTTTTAATTTGTCTGGCAATAGCCTCGCCCATTTCCACGGTGGTTAGCAAACCGCCCAAGTCTGGAACCGTTAGGGCTTTTCTTATGGCTTCTGCAACGCCCAGGTCGATTGCTTTGGCAGCGTTCATGCACTTTTTATCGCCGTATTTCTGACTCAGCCATTCAACCATCATTTTGGCTGCAAGAATCATGGAACACGGGTTGGCATTGTGTTTTCCCACCCGTGTTGGCGCTGATCCATGTATTGGCTCAAAGATTGCGTGGTCGTCTCCAATGTTTCCTCCTGGAGCCATCCCCAAACCTCCTACAAGTTGGGCAGCTTCGTCGGACAGTATATCTCCAAACATGTTCGTTGTCACTATCACATCGTAGTTTTGCGGTTCCTTGATCAGCCTCATGGCTGCAGCATCAACGTACTGTTCGTTAAACAAGATGTGAGGGTACTCCCCAGCTACTTTACGGCAAACCTCTGCGAAAAGACCGCACGTCTTCCTCATGACATTAGCCTTGTGGACAGCTGTCACCGTACGCCTCTTATCTCGAATTTCAGCAAGAGTGAAGGCTTTTCGAGCTATTCGCTCGCATCCTTTTCGTGATATAACCCTCAAAGCCACAGCCACTTCGTCATCAAGCATAAATTCAATCCCCTTGTAGACGTCTTCGGTGTTTTCTCTAACGATGACCAAGTCAATATCATCCCTTACGCAAGGCGCACCAGCATACGATTTGACAGGACGAATGTTAGCGTACAAGTCCAGCATAATTCGAAGCTTGACAATAACGTCTGCAGCTGTTTCTCCCACAGGGCCTTTTAAGCAAACATGCGCTTTTTTTATCGCTTCAACAGTTTCCTCTGGAAGGGCGACTCCGCGCTTTTTGAGACAGGAGTCCCCAGCTTCTAGAAAAACGTATTCAAAGTTCAGGTTGAACTTTTCTTCAACGGCCTCTAGAACCTTTAACGTCGCTTCAGTTAGCTCCGGACCTACGCCATCGCCTGGTATCAGGGCAACCCTATAGCTTGCCATGTTCTTTAAGCCTCCTTTTTAAATGTTCCACTAGGCCGCCAGCACCTATGATTTCTAAAATGAAACTGGGAAGTTTTGATGCCTGCAATTTTAAATTCTTCGTTAGGTTCAATATCACCCCCTCAGTAAGGTTCACAAAAAGCTCATCTCCATCATTTGTTTTTTCGAGAATTGATGGGCATTCAACCACTGGAAGCCCAATGTTTATGGCGTTTCTGTAAAATATGCGGGCGAATGATCTTGCAATAACGCATCTCACCCCAGCATGTTTTAGGGCGATGGGTGCATGTTCACGGCTTGAACCGCATCCAAAGTTTTTGCCTGCGACTATTATGACGCCTCCCCGTGCCTTCTCGTAGAATTTGGGGTCTAATCCTTCCATGGCATGTTTTGCAAGTTCATCCGGGTCCAGTGTGGTCAAACATTTGCTGGGAATTATTACATCAGTGTCAATGTTATCGCCGAAGATAACTGCCTTACCCTTGATTTCCACCTCCTCACAGCCTCCTTGGATCTGTAATTTCGCCTTTTAAAGCGGAGGCTGCAACCGTTGCTGGGGAAGCCAGATAAATCTTGGCTTTTGGGCTTCCCATCCTTCCGGTAAAATTCCTATTAGAAGAGCTTATGCATGTTTCACCATCTGCAAGCAGTCCCATGTGACCGCCAAAGCATGCACCACAAGTGGGATGGCATATGCATGCGCCAGCCTCCGCAAGCGTTTCCAATACCCCCTCCCTTAAAGCCTGCAAGTAAATCTCATGGGAAGCCGGTGTAACGATAAACCGCACGCCACTTTTGACTTTTTTGCCCTTGACAATTTCGGCAGCCATCTTTAAGTCTTCGATTCTGCCGTTGGTGCATGACCCAACAAAGGCCTGGTCAACCGGAGTGCCTTCAACTTCTGAAACTGGTTTAACGTTGTCAACAGAGCTTGGACAGGCCACTTGCGGCTCCAGAACACTTACGTTCAGGTCTATAACCTTCTCATATTTGGCGTCTTCATCGCTTTTGAGCGGCTCAATAGGCTTTTCTACTCTACTTTTGACGTATGCCATCACTTTTTCGTCTGGATTTATTATTCCAGTTTTTGCTCCAGCTTCCACAGCCATGTTGCATATGGTTAGCCTTTCGCTTATGTTCATGTTTTTGATAACTTGTCCATCAAACTCCATGACCTTGTAAATGGCTCCATCAGCCCCTAGTTGGCCAATGATGCTTAGTATCAGGTCCTTTGCACCGACAAAATTTTGGAATTCTCCAGAAACATTGATCTTTATTGTTTCTGGAACTTTAAGCCATATTTTGCCCGTTGCGAAAACGGCAGCCATCTCCGTTGAACCTATTCCTGTTCCGAAAGCTCCCATAGCACCATAGGTGCACGTATGGGAGTCGGCTCCAACAATTAATTCGCCTGGCCTAACGTGACCTTTCTCCACCATTACTTGGTGGCAAACACCGCCAAATCCAACGTCATAGAAACATGAGATTTTTTGTTCTTTTGCGAACTTCCTCATAATTTTGTGGAGTTCCGCGGACTTAACAGAGTCTGCTGGAACTTGATGGTCCAAAACCATAACTATCTTATTGTCATCCCAAACATTTTTAACGCCTATTTTGTGGAATGTTTCAATTGCCAGTGGGCCGGTTATGTCATTAACCATAGCCATGTCCACATTTGCTTCCACAATTTCTCCTGGCGAAACCTCCCTTCGGCCCGATGCTCTTGCTAGAATCTTTTCAGAGATATTCATCTGCGCCCCTGTCAACGATATGGCTATTTTTCTAGCCCAGCCATTCTCCTTATGAACATGCCAACCCTTTCCAGTTCATGGTTTTCAATGTCTTTCATCAATTGTTTCAGTCTTTTTTCACCGTTTCTGTGTTCTTCTATCCAGTTTTTGGCGAAAGCGCCGCTTCTAACGTTTTTAACAACTTTTCGCATGTTTTCTTTAACATGGCTGTCTATAACCTTTGAGCCAACTGTTAAACCGCCATACTTCGCTGTGTCTGAAACCGCCTGCAGCATCCCGGTTATTCCCCTTCTGTATATCAGATCCATTATCAGTTTGGCTTCGTTGCAAGCTTCGAAGTACGCTAATTCTGGCGGGTATCCGCTCTCCACAAGCACCTCAAACCCATTTTTTATAAGCTCGATCAGTCCGCCTACAAGAACTGTTTGTTCGCCTATTAAGTCGCTTTCAGTTTCATCCTTAAACGTTGTCTCTATAACCCCTGCCCTTGTACACCCAACTCCCTTCGCAATCGCCAAGGCTGTCTCCTTGGCTTTTCCGCTGAAATCTTGGTGAACAGCTATAAGTGCAGGTACGCCGAAGCCTTCAATGAAGGTTTCTCTGACCCTGGCTCCTGGACTTTTAGGCGCAACCATGATGACGTCGACGTTTTTCGGCGGAACAATTTGTTTAAAATGGATGTTGAAGCCGTGTGCAAAGTCTAAGGTTTTTCCTTCAGTCAGGTTGGGGGCTATAGCCTCCGTGTAAACTTCTGGCTGACTCATGTCGGGTATCAAGAAAAGCACTATGTCGCCTTTTCTCGTCGCCTCCGGTATCGGGTAGACTTCAAATCCGTCTTCGCAGGCTTTGCTCCACGATTTACCGCCCTGCCTAAGGCCAACCACTACTTTTAGGCCTGAATCTCTCAAGTTTTTTGCCTGGGCTTCTCCCTGGCTTCCATACCCAATTACGGCTATGGTTTTATCTTTTATTGGATCCAAACTGGCATCCTTGTCAAAATACACCTTCACCATTTCCTTCACCTCCTTACTATTTATGACTCTCCTCTTTGCAAGGCTGTAATTCCGGTTCTGGCAATTTCTTTAATCCCATAAGGCTTTACAACATTTACAAAGGCATCTACCTTATCTGGATCTCCGGTGATTTCAACAGTTAACGATTTATGTGAAACGTCAACAACTCGTCCCTTAAAAATCTCAGCATAGTTGACTATGTCCGTTTTCGCCCTATAGTCTGGGGCTGCCACCTTAACTAAGGCTAGTTCACGAATAACGGTGTTTTTCGGATCCAATATGCTCACCTTAACAACCTCAACAAGCTTCCTTAACTGCTTAACAATCTGCTCAACAAGTTTTTCGTCTCCACCAACCGTGATTGTTATTCTTGCAATCTCCCTCTTTTCGGTGGGACCAACAGATATACTTTGAATATTGAAGCCCCTCCTTCTAAACATGTTTGAAACTCTGAAAAGCACACCGGGCCTATGCTCGACAATTGCCGAAACAATATACTCTTTTGTAGTATTATTTGACCCCATAATTTTCACTCCCATATCATCCATTTCAAACCTTTACCTGGCGGAACCATGGGGAGAACGTTCTCTTCAGGAGATATGGGCACATCTATAACTGTTGTCACCTCACTTCTAATGGCTTTTTTGAACGCTGAGGAAAATTCTTCCAGAGTTTGCACGCGAAAGCTTTGGGCTCCATAAGCTTCAGCCAGCTTTACAAAATCCGGCACTCTGCCCAAATTAACTGCAAAATACCGCCTGTTATAGAAAAGTCTCTGCCATTGGGCTACCATTCCAAGAACCGAATTGTTTAATACCACAACAGTTACTGGGATATTCTCTTCAACGGATGTGGCGAGATCTTGTTCAGTCATTATGAAGCTTCCGTCGCCAGCTATATCCACTACAGGGGCCTCAGGATGCGCCACTTTTGCGCCTAAGGATGCGGGGAAACCGAAACCCATGGTTCCGAGCCCTCCCGAAGAGATAAATGTCCTCGGCTTGTAAGCCCTCAAGTAGATGGCAGCCCACATCTGGTTTTGACCCACCTCAGTCGTTATAATGGCGTCTTCGGGGAGAAGCTGGCGAATTTCAACCATAAGCCTTGGCGGTTTTAGTTCACTTTCACAGTTTGCTTTCCCCTCCAGCTGCTCTTTAAACTCTTTAATTTTCGCCATTAACGTGGTCCGCTCTTTTTTAGCGGTTTTCGTCTGAAGCAGCCTGTAAATTTCCTGCAAAGCCTTTTTTGCGTCGGCTACTATTGGCACGTCTGCTTCAACGTTTTTGCCGATCTCTGCGGCGTCAATGTCTATATGTATTATTTTTGCATCTGGGCAGAATTCGTCCATTTTGCCGGTGGTTCTGTCCGAGAACCTCGTGCCCACGGCGAGCAAAACGTCTGCTTCTTGAATCAATTTGTTTGACGCAACCGTGCCATGCATCCCCAAAAGGCCTGTTGCCAACGGATGGTTTTCTGGGATGGTTCCCTTGCCCATTAAAGTCGTTGCAACTGGGGCCATGAGAAGCTCGGCAACCGCTAAAAGCTCTTCCGAAGCATTTGAAGCGATTACGCCTCCCCCAGCAATAATCATTGGTCTTTCAGCAGCCGCCAGCAGTTCAACAGCTCTTTTAACTTGAAGCGGATGCGGAGCATGGTTTGGCTGACGAAAAGCATCTTCAGGGTCTCTGCCAGCTTCCACGTCCGCCAATTCGCTTTGCACATCTTTTGGTATGTCCACCAAAACGGGTCCAGGTCTACCGGACGAGGCAATTTGGAAGGCATTCTCAATTATCAAGGGTATATCTGATGCCCGTTCCACTTGAAAATTGTGTTTTGTTATGGGGCATGTTATCCCGATGATGTCCGCCTCCTGAAATGCATCCCGCCCTATAAGTCTCCTTGGAACTTGTCCTGTTAACGCAATAATGGGCGATGAATCCATGTAAGCTGTAGCTATTCCTGTAACTAGATTTGTCGCACCAGGTCCCGAAGTAGCCATGCAGACGCCGACCTTTCCGCTGGCTCGGGCGTATCCATCTGCTGCATGCGCAGCACATTGCTCGTGCCGTGTTAGAATAGTCCTTATATTGGAGTTTGCAAGGGCTTCGCAGATATCAAGCACAGCTCCCCCAGGTATGCCGAAAATCACCTTCACCCCTCGTTTCTCTAAAGCTTCCACTAGAGCCCTTGCACCATTCATGACAGCCATGAATAATCCTCCAAAATGGCAGATGGACTGACTGAATTGACCTCAGATGAAGTGTTAAGACGCAGTTTTATGCAACTGTAAAAGTAGCGGTTTAATTGATCCTCAACGTGCTTCGCGAATAAAATTGCTCCTCCAGAGAACGCTATCCCTCATTACTACTCCATCCTCTTGTCAAGGCCCCTCCGGCCTGGTTTCATACCACAGTGAAAGCTCAAACTTCTCTTCGCTTTCCATGGAATCCCTTGTTTTCGAGCCGTTATCCTTAATGGATCTTTTTTGCTTCGTCATCGTCACCATGGATATGCAACTTATGCACGGCTTTAAATAAAGCTTTTGGGCAATAACTCTTGCCCAAGAATTCATACTCTCCCTCCATGATCCGTAGCGCTATTTCTCCCTTTTCCGTTAATTTGACTGGTACACCCTTAGCATCTTTGTTTCCGGCGATGATCATTCGAGAATCCCTTAACCTGCCCAGGTTCCATCTAACTGTCGATTTAGGCACATGCAACTCAACAGATAGTTTATCCACAAGCTGATAAAATAATAGGCCACTGTTCTCCTTCACTTTTACCAGATACTTTAACTGTTTCACGCTTAGGGATTTTCTCATCATTAAATCTATAAGTTCCAGCAGAATTCTGCAAATGGTTTGGCAGCTTGCTTGATATTTCCCGATGCTATGCGCTACTTCTCTCTTGTCACTTGATTTCGTAATTCCCCGTTTGGAGGGCTCTATTCCTCCGCATTAAACTCACCTCACATTTTATAGCCATCAAGCAGGAATCTTAAGCCGAAGGGATAGGTTGTTGGCATTCCCTCTTGATAAAATATTGTTTATTCCGTTCAGCATGGCCTCAACACTTGCTATGACAATGTCTTGATGCGCTCCCCACGCCGTCGCCGTCACGTCGCCTTTGCTTAGATGAACCACAACTTCTACTATAGCATCAGTCCCCCCAGAAATTGATTTAACGTGATATTCATCGAGTTTTATTGGTTCTATTGTCTGCACAGCCTTTCTTATCGCGTTTATCGCCGCGTCTACGGGTCCAACCCCTGTCGCCGCAGCTACAATAACTTTGCTCCTAACCTTAAGTTTAAGGGAGGCTGTTGGAGTTACTTTATTTCCAGTAACCACTGTTAATTCTTGAAGTTTAAGCGGTCTGTGGTGCGGTATATTCATGATCGTTTCAGCAATCGACAACAAATCTGAATCAGTAACCTTTTTGCCTCTATCACCCAACATTTTGACCTTCGCAAATATCTCTTTTAGCTGCTCTTCATTGGGGAACATGCCCATTTCATTCAAAACCGCCCTTATACCCTTGGATCCAGCATGTTTGCCTACAACCAGTCGTCTTGTCCTACCAACAAGTGTTGGCGGTATTGGCTCATACGTCATGGGATTATTCAATACGGCGTGGGTATGTATACCTGATTCGTGGGCGAAAGCATTCTCTCCTACAATAGCCTTGTTAGGCTGCACTGGAACACCTGTTAACCTGGAAACAAGCAGCGATGTTTCATAAAACAAATTCGTTTTTAAGGGCACTTTTACTCCATAAATCAGTTCTAACGCGACTGCCACCTCTTCTAAAGCAGCGTTTCCAGCCCTCTCACCTATCCCGTTAACGGTTGTATGCACCTCTTCTGCACCACCCCTCAGTGCAGCAATTGAATTCGCAACGGCCATTCCGAAATCGTCATGACAGTGAACGCCAAAAGCCACGCCTTGGAAACTTTTAACCAAATCTGAATAGAAAGCATAGGCTTTTTCCGGAGTCAACACGCCCACAGTGTCGCATGGAGTCACAATATCTGCACCGGCGTCCACGCCCACAGCTATCAACTTCTTCAAGAACTGTTCTTCGCTTCTTGTTGCGTCCTCAGCTCCAAACTCCACTTTAAGGCCATGATCCTTAGCGTACTGAACGCACTCCTCTGCAAGTTTCAGAATATCTTCATGTTTTTTCCCAAGTTTATGTTTAATGTGGATTTCAGAGGATGGAATTACCAAGAAAACAGCATCCGCCTCGCTGCCCACCACGGCATCAATGTCTTTTTTGTTGGCCCTTGCAAAACTGAATATTTCTGCCTTTAACCCTTCCTTTGCAATTAACTTTACTGCTTCAAACTCTCCTTCAGTGGCCGCTGCGAAACCAGCCTCTATGGCGTCCACCCCAAGCTCGTCGAGTTTCCTAGCTATTTCCAGCTTATCTTTTGGTGTTAAGGAAACTCCAGGGGTTTGTTCCCCATCCCTTAATGTGGTGTCAAAAAATCGGATTTTCTCTGGAAAGCTATCCGAGGATAAAACTATACCCCATTTTGATCCCGTCCAACGTAAAATAGCATATATTATATTAAAGCTTTTCTATCTTAAAATCAACAAGGTCGTAGCATGCACTAGAAGCAGGGTGAAAAATGAGGAGTGACACGATAAAAAGGGGGATAACACGCTCTCCCCAGAGAGCCATACTAAAATGTTTAGGGTTGACGGACAGCGATTTTGAGAAGCCGTTTATAGCCATAGTCAACAGCCACTCAGAGATTGTTCCCGGCCACATGCACCTTCGCCAACTGGCTGAACATGTTAAACAAGGCGTTCGGTCAGCTGGAGGTGTCCCCTTTGAATTTAATACAATAGCAGTCTGTGATGGGCTGACTATGGGACATATGGGGATGCACTATTCTCTTCCGTCACGTGAATTAATCGCTGACTCCGTAGAGGTGATGGTTCAAGCAAACCAGTTTGACGGAATGGTTTTGATAACAAACTGCGACAAAATAACCCCGGGCATGCT